>ERZ1039804.559-NODE-559-length-24064-cov-97.788788_pt1 | contig 24064 bp, 14 predicted proteins | sample MGYA00383089_ERZ1039804 | MGnify/ENA primary metagenome ERZ1039804 (study PRJEB29581, sample SAMEA5548359) | metagenome | biome: marine; feature: coastal; material: water | depth 1 m | study: Short-term variability in the microbial, nano- and picoplankton...
CTGTCATACCAGCTCCTTCTTCTGTAGATAAAAAATTTCTACCTTTACCTTTTGTTGTTTTTCTTACCTTTGAAAAAGGTGAATTATGTTGTATATATGCCATAATTAATATGTCCAGATTACGTTTTTTGATTTATCTTTATCGATGTCTACATGTATAAACGTACCTGCGACACCTATTCTATTGAAACCTACTTCTAACAATGCAGTTAACATTTTAAATCTATCGTCAGATTTTACACATGCTATATCTATTGCTAAACCTTTTAAATGCGAAGATGAACTGACTCCACCAACCTTACGGTTGTGAGCCTCTGTTCTATATCCACTAGTTACACGTATTGGCTTACCATAGATCTCTCTAGCTTCATCTATCATCTTGATAAGCTTTGGATCCATAAGTTGGCCACTACCTTGTATATCAGGTGAATCAAATTCTTCGTAGTTAAAATATTTCATTAGTTATTATCTCTTTTAATATGTATCCACTTGGATACAGTATATCCAATTGTAATTACAAGTAGCAATAGTTTCAAACCGTCTTCTATCTGTGTAAATGTTGTAACACCTAAAGTGCCAGCGTTCATAGCGTATAGTTTAATATCTGATAAGCTCATTTTATTCTCCGCATTTTTTTGATGGATCATCAACTCTTCTCCAGTCTTCTTTTTCAAACCAGTCTCTAAGTGTAGCTCCTTTTTTACGAGCGCCTTTAACGTTTGTTTTAGACGATCTTTTATATTTACCTTTTGCGCCAGCAGATTTTTTAGAGTTTACTAGCTTTTCTCTTTGCTCTTTACTCATACTTCTTATTTTAGAAGCAGGTAAGCATGTTTTAGTTGTACCACCACCTTTTTGTTTATGCAAAGGCGTATTACCTGGTTGTACGTAGGCCATTATTTTTTACCTCCAAATTTACTAGGTCCACCAGCTTTAGTACATCTTACACCCCAACCTGAAGCATAAGCACTAGGCCAAACCTTAAATTTTCTTTTTGCAGCAGCTTTGCAAGGTCCACTAATTTTTCCATACAATGGAGACCCAGCGTTTAAAGCTGATGAAAATCTCATTTGCATAGGTCCACTAAACTCACTAGGATCTTTCTCGTCTTTTGGTAAGTCTGGATGTAACTTATAAAGCTTATTTTTTTCTTGTTCATTTAAAGTATCCCAACCAAACTCTCCAAAAACTTCTTCTGCTAGTTTGTCTTTTTTACTTTTTTTATTTTTTGGATCCGGCATCTTTCTTTTTATTTTGTAATTTTATAATTTTATCAACTCTTTGTTCTTCTTTAGTTAATGCTCTAATTTGTTTTTTAGTTAAACCTAAATTTAAAAGCTTTTTAACTTGATCAGACTTATTAAGATCAAATAATTTTTTAGTTTGCTTTTCAGTTTCAGTTAATACTGGTTTGTCTTCAGCTAAACCAAAATAAGGTAGTCCAACATCCCAACCGGACCAACCTAAAGCTAATGCAACTTTTTGCCAGTTTTCTGTAGCAGGATTTAATATATTACGCATGTTGTTCATCTTCATAACTGCTCTATCTAATGGTATATTAAATGCAGCTGATATAACTTGAGCACCAGCTAAATAAGCTGGATTATCCATACTGAAACCTTTTTCTTTTATTTCTTTTCTATTCCAAGAAACAGTTCTTGCGGCTGATTTTATTTTTCTAACTTTAGATCCAAGCGCTGGAGCTATAGAAAATAAATCATCAAGAGCTTCTTCAAACTTAGGTGATTTCTTATCAGCTTCCTCAGCTATAGTTATTAAAGCGTTTTTAACACCTGAAACTACAGCGCCTTGTATACCAAGACCTTTCAACTGAGAATCAATAGCGCCATTTAAAGTTCTTTGTAGTTTTTGCTCTTTATTTTTCTCTGTTAGCTCTTCATCTTCTTCATCATCATCAAACAACGCCCAAGCTAAACCGCTTTGCATAGCATTAAACATTAAGTTCTGTATAGCGCCGTAATAAACTATTTTAGATATATTGCTTTTCCAATCACCTCTTTTGTTTACTAGATCTTGCACAGCTCTTTTTTGTATACGTACATACTGAAGCTGAGTGTTACCAAACTGAAGTATAATACGACCAATTAAAGATCTTTGTTGTTGACTGATTTTCGATGGACTACTAGACTGCTGGTTTTCTTCAGCTATAGCTCTAAAGTCGTTAAAAGCTTGTTCTTCTGCTGCTTTTCTATCCATACCTTGCTTAACTAGAGCTTCAGTTCTATTTCTATAAAATGTAGCACCACCAGAAGCAATAGCGAAACTATCTGCATATCTAGTAAACACAAAACCTTTATTAAGTAAGTATGATATAGCAGCGTTAACCTTGTTTTTACTACCTTCAACAGCATCAGCTATTTCAGATTCACTTACGTTAATTTTAAGACCATCTCTTCTTTCAAGTAAGTAATCAGAGTTCATAAGAGTTAAGAAGTCACCCCAAAATTGTTTTTGGTTAGCAAACGCTTTACCCGCCTTTAATATATTATTATCACCCCAATTTACAAAGTTTACCGAAGATATGGTCTGTAATACTGCAGATCTTGTATTTAAGAACATTATAGCACCAACAGAATTGTTTAACCAGTCTAGTATACCGTCTGATACTCTATCGCCGCCTAGCGGTCTATTACTACCACTTTTCATTGCTCTTAGCGAGTCTTTCAATGCCTCAACATACTTAGCTCCAAAAGCAGCTTCTAGCTTATTTATATTCTTTTCAGAGAATATAATGTCTACATTCTCTTGCCACTCTTGTAAATACTCTTTTCTATTAACTTTATTAATACCAGATATAACGTCTGTGGTTATAGTGCCAGCTGTCCAGTCTTTACCTGGTTCCGGATATGGTTTACCTTTTTGTATCGTTATTAAGTTATCAGCAAATACACTAAGCTCTGCGTTATTAGCTATAAAATCAGTTAATCTTTTTTGATCACGCTTAGATAATCCCGGAACTTCAATACCTTGTTTGTTCCATATGTAAGTTCTAATAGCATGCTGATATGTATACTTAGCAATCCCAGTTTCTTTTTCTAAAGTCTTTGGTATATTTTTAAATTGCTTTTTCAAAGCCTTGTAATCTCTACCAGCTGAAACTTTAGCTTGTGATAGAGATATTTCAGCCCTGTTATATGGATCTAATAAGTTAGTCTTATAGAAAGCCATTTGAGCATCTCCAACTTTGCCTTTGCCTAAAGTTTTATAAAGTAAACCTAAAAAATCTTCAGCTGATGGTGTTGTAAAAAAGGTAAATTTACCTTTACTAGCGCCAATTGTTTTGGCTTTAGCGGCTGAATATTGTTTGTAAGATTCAATGCCCGTTTTAGCTTCTATAATATCGTTAAATATTCTATCAAAATCTTTAGCTTTACTAAACTTAGCTTGCTGTACTTTTGATTTAACATCAACTTGACTTAGTACATTTTTAACAGCTTGAACATTTTTAATAGCATCATCAGCAAAGTAAAAATCATTATAACCTTCTGCGGCTTTGCCCATAATCCAGCCTGCTTTTGCTTGAGCAGTACCATCGCCAAGTCCTGTTATGTTTTTTAAAGGTATATCAATACCGTTTGCTTTCATAAACTCCTGTATAGGTTTAGCAGCATCAGCTGGTCTTGCTGTTAATATGAACACATCATCAGTACCTCTTGCCGCGGCTATTTTTTCAGCAACACTAAATAATGGTCCTTTTTTACCTTCAACAACTTTACTAAACTCTCTAAAATCAAACTCTGCACCTTGACTTTCTAAAACATCATAATTTTCAGCAAAACTAGTTGCATCAACTTTACCAACTTTGTTAGTGTTTATTCCAGCATAAACTTGTTTTAAAAACTCTGTAGGTAGTGGTTTACCATACTCTATAGTCTCTGTATTTATTTCATATAATCTTCCTCCAAAGTCTTCTCTATATTTAGCTAAACTTTCTTGAACTTGATCATAAGTTTTCTTTACAACAAAATCAGGTAACGATCTTTCTGTTCTAGCTTTGTTTCTAGCTATAGCAGTTTCAAGAGGCGTTGTGGCTACAACCATATGCACTTCAAAACCTTGATCTTCTAAAGCTTTTATTTTCTTAGTAGTAGCATTATACGATGCGCCTGTGCCGTCTATAACCATACCATTACCTGCGGCAGCATATTTATCAAACTTAGCTACAGCAGCTTTTCTAGCAGCAGCGCCAAGCTTAGATCTTAGTGATCTTTGCTCTGCGTTATAGTCAGATTCTTTAGCCGGTAAACCTGATTCCTCTTTCATAGCCTCTAATGCTATATCTTGATTAACTACTTTATAACCACGTCTGCCGAGTTGTAATCCTTTACCAACATTTGTTTTACCAGCGCCAGGGCCACCAACCATAAATATAGCTTTTAGCTTCGTAGCTCCTTCGCTAAAACCACCTTCAATGTTTGGCACTGTATATAATACTTTGCTTTTTGATCTAGCTAAAGTGTCATCAAAGTCAAATACTCTAATTTTTTTAGGCGCAGAAAAATTAGCAACTCTAGCGTTGTTAAGAGCTTTGTCTGTTTTAGCTAAAGCGTCAACACCCATCTGTACTGAAATAGGTTTATCATACTTTATTTCACTAGGCATTAGCCCGTTCATGCGTTTAGATGCTTCTGCTTTACTAGGTGCTAATTTTAAGTAATTATCTAATAATTTCCTTGCTTTTTCTCTAGAAACAGCTTTACTACCTTCTAGTATTCCAGCTTCAGTCAATATAACTTTGTTTATTAAGTCACCTTGTTCTTTAACTACGTCTGGATTTTGTCTTAAATTCTTATCTACTTCAACATTAAAATCTTTTGCTACATTTTTACCAAAAACATCTAAATTGTTAGGGTTTAAACTAGCTGATTTTCCGCTTTTATTTTTATGACCGTTAAAATATCTAAGCATAGAACTTGGAACTTTATCCCAGTCAGCATCTTTTCCTGATTTAATAGCTTTATTTAAAGCTTTAATTAAAACTGGATGTGATGTTCCTCCTGAATCTATCCAAGAATTTCCTTCTGCGTCTATTAAATTGCCTTTAACTACATCGCTTTCATTTTTAAGAGCTATTTGAATGTAGTTGTCTTTTATCCACTTTTTATATCTTTCAAGAGAGTTTTCAGCGTCTGCTATTTTTTGTTTGTCGCCAGACTTGTCAGCGTCTGTTATATTTTTATATATTTGCAACTTAGCATTAGCGTGTTCTATAGCTTGAAAAACATGCTCATCTGTTACGCTTTCTCTTCTTCTTGTTTTACCGTTTTCAGTAAAAATTGCACCATACTCAATACCAGCATTTGTTGCTTGTGCTCTATTTGAATTAGCATTTAAGTTTGGATTATACATATAATCTCTAAGAACAGCAAAAGCTTCCGGTGATTTTCTAGCTATTTCTAGTTCTTTGTCTAACTGCAAATCTACGCCTTTGTCGTGTAGATCTTTATTTTTCAATCTTAGCTTGTAATCTTTTCCAGCTTTACTAGTTAAAGACTCTTTAAATTGCTTTTTTTGATCATCTGTAAAACTAGGTTCATTTGCTTTAGCATCTTGCTTTATACTAGTAAGATCTAGTATTTCGTTTTGTTCTATTAAATCTAAAGCTCTTTTTCTTTCGTTTAAATTTGATATTCTTTTTGGGTCAGTAATCATGTCAAAGCCTCTTTTTCTAAAGCTTCCATCTATACGATTACCCATTGTAAAATTAACACCTCTAAACATCTCGTTAGGCATTACACTACCAAAATCGTTAACAAGTATTTCTCTTTTTCTAACTTTGTTATTTCTTATTTCTTCTAAAGCCTTTGAATCTACCTTGCTATCTAATCTTTCTTGACCTGATTTTTGTTTTCCAGTTATTTTAGCTTGACTAAACTTAGCGCCGAGCTTAGCTCTTTCTCCTGGAGATTCAACTAAAGTTTCTAAAGCTCTATTGTTTATATGAGATTGGATAGCAGCTTTATAGTGTTGAGCATCTCTATAAAGAGGTAATTGCTTGCCATCAACAACTTTATTAAACTCTATACCGTTAATGGTGACATTTTTACCTTTTATTATATCAAGGTAATTTTTTAATGTACCTGTTAATTTACCGTCTTTGCTGTATAAGGCTTTACCTATTGTTGTTTGTAATATACCTGTTGCTTTACCCATAGCATCTTTGCCTTTAGGTAATCTAGCAAAGTCTGAAGCTGCGTTATCTACTAAGAACTGACGTATTTTAACAAGAGCGTTATTATCAAATTTAGGTATATTCCTGGCTTTTTCTATAAGAGCATCTACAGTCTTTAAACCAAACATATCAGCGTATAGCTTAGCCAAAGCTTTAGGTGTTTTACCTAGATCTTTATATTTTTTTATAGGGCCTCTATCTTTGTAAGAATCTTTTACAACCTCTGTTATTTTGTTTTCAATAGCGTCCTTTTGACTTTGGCCCTTTCCAACTGTTATTGATTCTAAAAACTCAGGAGTTAAACGAGTTTTTTCAAACTTAGTTGTTTCAGTAGGTTTTTTAGCTATTTTTTCTACAGGAGCTTCTTTAGTGGCTTCAGCGACAGGCGCTTCTTTTAACCCAGCTAAATCATCTATGTTTTGATCAAATTCTTTACCTAGGTTTCTGTCAGCTATTTCTATGTATCTTTTAAAACCAGTTTTTGTAGAAAAACTATTATTTAAAAATAAAGACAATTCACCAACTTTATCTCCTTTTTCTACTTTAGCAGCATAGTCGTTAATAACGTCTAGCATACCTCTTTTACCTGTCATAATTTCATCAACAAGCAGTTGCTCATCGTAGTTTGGTCTATTTCTAAATCTTCTGGCTAAAGCTACAGCTGTTGGTCTTAGCAGCTCTAACATCTCAAAGCTTCCGTCTTTGCCTTTTTCTTCAAATAATTTGTTAACAGTGTCTGAGTCTTTTTTAGCCAAACTAAAAGCTGGAACTAATTCTCCTTCAGGCGTTATATCTTTTTTAGCTTTGCTTTTTTCTATAGTAACCCTACCTAGATCTTGAGCTTTTAGCATGTCAAATATACCCTTACCTGTATTAGGGTTTATTTCTATGTTTGGTAAAAAGTTTTTAAACGCAGGTACTAAACCAGCTAAGCCTTCACCAAAGCTTTTGTTAAATTCTATTTCACCTCTTTTAATAAGCTCAGCTAATACAGTTATGTTTTCTTCGTACCATTTTTCTTTACTTTCACCTATTTCATATCTACTCAACAACTCTTCATCAAGAATCTTTTTTTGTCTAGGCGTTAAATTTTCTAAAACACCGTCAATCATTTTAATACCTTCAGGCGTTACATTGCCTTGAGCATCTTTAAAAGAGTCTTTTAGTATAGAATGGGGTATTTCATGAGTTACCGGTGTAAAGTTTCTTTGTTCTAAAGCAAATTCTCTATTTATAATCTTGTTGCCATCTTTGTCTGTAAAAGCTATTCTTCCTTTAACATCTTCAGCTTTAAACCCAGATTCATCGTAAATTTTCTGAAATTCTTCAGGAGTTTTAGCTTCAATTACTTCACCTTCTGATATGTCTGTTTGAGCTACATCTTTTTCATATGCTTTTATAGAAGCACCTGATAACTGTGATTGAATTTCTTTATACGCTTTACCACTTTTTACATATTGACTAAGCTCTTGTTCAGCGTCTCTTATGGCTTGCTTATTTTCAAGAAGTTCTGATTCTGATAAGTTTGTTTTATCTAAATTCTTTAACCTATAGATTTTTTCATTTAGCTCTTGTTTTTTAAGTAAAAACTCTCTAGCATTTTTTCTAGCTCTTGTTCCTTTTGGCGCTACAAACTCCGTTGGATTTAATGGTTGAAGCCCGTAAGGAGTTAACATAAACGACTTGCCATTTAATTGAGCATCTATAAGTGACTCGTTAAGTATTAGGTTTTGCAAGTAAGAATCATTAACAGAATTTTTTTGTATACCTAATCTTTTATAAAGCATACCAACACCATCTAATCCATAGTAAGATAAAACCTCACCATCTCTAGCGTTTAGCTTTTCTTGATTTTTTATTTTTTGAGAAACAATATAAAACTCAGATTCTTTAGGCGCGTTTCCAGAATTTTTTTCTGCTTGAATTAACTCGTAAGCAGCGTTAACTGTAATCTGAGTATCAACTACTCTATAATCTTCTTTTAACTTTTTAAACTCAGCATCTGCTTCTTCTTTATTTATTTTACCTTCTCTTTTTCTTTTAAGAAGATTTTCAACCTTGTTATCAAAAGCTTTATTAAGCTCGTCTACAGCATCAGTAGTTGCTTCTTTTATGTTTTTTTCATCTACACCAAGACTCTTAGCTGACTTTCTTGATTGTAAATCTAATCTACCACTAGTTTTAGCACTTATTATATCACTTTTAAACTCCTTACCTATGCTTCGCATGTTAGGTATAGCTTTAGTAAATGTTCCAGCTATAATCATTTTTATAGTCTCTGCGGCTTGAGTGTGCAAAGACACGGTTAAATTACCCTGTTCATCAAACAAACCACCTGTAACAACACCGCCAAACTGATATGTAGTTGCACCGCCAAAACCACTACCAACAGATCTAGAAACTCTTTTGTAAGTATTTGGAGCATATTTAGTCAAAGCGTTAACAACTGGCGAGAATAGTCTACCTACTTTGGAAGTGCCTAAAAATTTAACAAAAGGATCATACATAGAATGACCTAAAGCTAGCGACGCACCAAAACCTGCAGAAGAAGGCAGCTCTTCTAAACTAAACTCGCCGTTTCTATACTGACTAACTATATTTCCACCAGTAAAAGTTACAGCTTGACCTAAAGCAGCAGTTGCTGTTTTAAAGGCAGGTAAAGCATAAGGTATTTTTGAAAATCTTTTACTTTGTGTAGCTAGTTTATTTGCCCATTTTTGCGTTTTACCTACAATGTTGCCACTACCTCTTGTGAAAAGATAAACATCACCCATCCAAGCTAAAAGATCTGGAGCTGTAGCACCTATCTCTTGACCAAAACTCTCTGGAGCTTGAAGTCCCACGCCGGGTACCTGTATAGCTAAAGAATTGTCTAAAGCACTTTTACTAGCTGTAAAACCATTTGCTTGCGCCCAGTTTAAATATGTGTTCTTTTTTTCTCTGTCTGTTGAATCTGGCGTTCCACCTAAAAGCTTTAAAGTAGCTGAAGCAAACTCTTCTCCAAAACCCTCAAATCCACCTTTTTCTGTTGTTAGTGGATCTCTATCTAATTGATAAGCCCTGTTTACTATTTTATATTCTTTTACAGCATTATTGAAAGCTTTTATTAAAGGGTGACCATCTTCATCGCTTATAGCTCTAGCATCTAATTCTTCTAAATATCCTGGTAGCCTACCATTTGTTGCTATTTCTTCAACTAAACTTGATATATTTTCCGCCCATTCAAAACCTTTTTTGCCTTGATAACCTCCATTTTTACTAAAATAAATAGGATCATTGGCAGTTCCGCTACTTTGCTTGTCCCAGTTGTATATTTCTTGAGCTAAACCAACTATTTTAAAATAATCATCTTTAAGTCTCTGTTCTAAAACATTTTTTTCAGTTGTTTCAGCTAATTTTTTAGATTCTTGAAATAGCTCTATTTCAGACTCAGAAACTTTGTCTAAATCTAAATTTTTTATTTCGTTTCCAAAAAATAATCTTTCACCGTAGTTTTTTTCAGAAGCTATTTTGTCTTGTTCTTCTGGTGATAAATTTAAAAAATTTAATTCTTCAGAGTTTAAAAATTGCTTACCGTCTTCTAAAACATCACTAATACCAACATCGTTAAACTGAGTGCTAGCTTGATAACCTAAGTAATTAGTTCTATAGTTTTGAACATTAGAAATATTTACAGCTTTAGATCCATCATTTCTTTCTTTTTCAGCTTCTCTAGGGCTTTTAATTGTAGGAAAATAACTACTTCCTACAGAGCTTCCGTATTTATCTAAAGAGGCTTGTATAGCTGGCTCGTTGTTTGTTTCCCAAGCTTTATTACCAAGCTCTATATTTAATTCCTCTGGATCATATTTTTGAATAACTATCTCATCTAATGTACCTACAGCGCCTTCAAAGTCTAGATTTTCAGTGTAGTTTATTATTTCAGCGCCTGGAACTTTGTTGACATAATCTTTTACGTCTTTTACATTTTCAAAACCTGGAGCTTTATTGTCTATTTTTTCTTTAATCTGTGAAAAAGTAAACTCATCAAAACCAGTTTCACCTCTAGGTATTATTACTCTGCTTTCATATCCAACCTCACCAGACTCAATTAAATTTACGCCTTGTTGTTGAGACTTTTTTAATTTATTATATTCATTTATTTTAGTCTCGTATTCATCAAGCTGCATGTTATATATAACATCTTTAAAAAATTCAGATGTTCCAAAGCCACCAACTTTATTACTTAGACCTTTTATAGGTTGAAGTTGAAAACCATAATCATCTTGATACTCTAATTTTCCATTTCCAGATTCTAAATTCTCGGGTGCTCCCGGGGTCGTTGTCGCAGCTGCACCTTGATCTACAACAACGTCTGTCTTTGCTTCTTCCTTAGGTTTTAAATCTTCTTTTAAAACACTAGGTTGCTCAGAAACACCATAGTTGTTTTTCTTTTTCCACTCTTGAGTTTTAGCAATAACTTCTTCTCCAGATAGACCTTGTTCAAATAAAGAATTTACGTATTCTACTAGTTGCATTTAATTAAATTTATAGGTTATTAGCTTCGATGAATTGTTGCGCTTTAGCCATTTTAGCTTCTTTTAAATCAAAAATATTAGCGTCTTCAGGATTTGTAGGTAATTGATTTTCTACAAATTGCTTAAGATAATTATTCATAAAGTAATCTTTGTATTTTTTCTCAAACTCTTTTTGTTTGTCAGGATATAAAGGCAAGTCTTCAGTGTAAGACCAGTATTTACCTTCAGATAAATAAACGTTCCAAGCAGCTATAGCCTGTTGCTCTAAGTTTAGTAAACCAGCAACTTCAGCAGATATAAATGGACTAGCTTTTCTTTCAATTTTATCCATATCATACTTTAGTATGTTTCTACCTTTACCATTACCGATGTCTATGATCTCATAATCAAAACTACCATCTGGGTTTTTAAGTACAAACTCTTCAGATATTTTAGCGTTTGGAGATAACTGTCCATTTTCCATAACACTTTCAGAAGCAAACAAACCAATCTTAGTAAGCAGAGACATCATCTCTGATGGTATATCTGGTGTTTCTGCGACTATGGTTGTACCAACATTACTTAACGCTTGTAGTGATACGCTATTGATTATTAACGGGTACTCAAACATTGGACCATAAAATGATATCTGTTGCGAACCATCTTCTAATAAATCTAAATAAACATCATATCCATCAGACTTAGAAAAACCAGGTTTTTCATTAAGTATACAATTAGCTACGGTATATTCAAAATTATTATTAGGATCAAAACTTTGATTTTCAGTTATCTGAAGTTGAGATAAAAGTAAAGATAAAAAGTCTAGAGAAGCTTGTGGGGCTTGCTCTAGCATTTTTAATTGATTAATCTCGTATACGCAGTTGTCTGACTCACAAGTGTTGTTTTCTATAGCTATTTTTAATTTAGCATAAGTTCTAGCTGTGTTAGCAAACGCTTTACCTAAAAGATCAAAATTAACATCATGACCTTTTGATATAAAATCTCTACTAAAACCAAGCGCATCACTTTGGTTTATTTGCTTTATAGTAAGGTTGTTAATTATATTTTTGTTTTCCATTTTTTAATATTTATGAACCATCACCAAAAATTCCTGAACCAGCAGCTAATTGACCAAGACCGCCAATCGCACCCATTGTTGCAGACGTTGCATCTGCTTGTGCTTTAGCTTGATCTTGTCTAGCAGCTTCTAATTGACCTCTAACGTAGTTTATTTGATCTTGCTCTCTATTTTCTGTCATTTGCATTTCAATAGTCTTACCTTGGGCTTGAGCCATTTGAGCTCTACCACCTTCAGATATTTGTATGTTTTGCAGTCTTGCTTGTTGAGCAACTTGAGCTTGCTCCATTTGCTGTTCTCCTTGTGCTCTCATTTTTTCATTTTGAGCTTCTTGAGATTCAATACTAGCAGAAACACCTTGTTTGCTTTTTAAAGCTGCATTAGCTAAAGCGGTAGCACCACCAGCACCTGCGCCAGTAGCTCTTAATGTATCCAGCGTGTTAGCTAAAGATATATCAGCTTGTTCAATTTGCATTTCAGCTGCTTGAGTAGCAATGCTCAGGTTCGCAAATGGATTAGATATTTGATCAGATAAGTCTGTGGCCATACTAGCTAAACTAGTTACACCAGCGTAAGGATTAACAATTTCTTGTCTGTTTTTTTCTAAACTTCTAAGTTGACCTTGAAGCCTGCGTCTTTCTGCTTCAGCTGCTCTAGCGGCGGCTTTAGCTTTTGATCCGCCAAACAAGCTACCAATTATCTTGGTACCTGCACCTATTACTGCTCCTGTTATTGGCATAATTTTATATTTTTAATTTTAATATCCACTTGAATATGTATAATTTGATGATACTACAAATAACTCTTTGAATCCACCAACATCTGTAACACTGTCTGTTTGTATTGTTACTAAAGTAGTAAATCCTTTAATACCAGAAATTTGATCTCCATATATAACTTCACCACCAATTGCTCCTTGTGTAACAAAGCTTGCTTGAGTATTGTTAATTAAATTAGCACAATACTTATTTTCTTTTCTATCAAAACCTGCTCTAAATATTGGTTGAACAGTTGCTGCCGCTCCAGTATTTGGCGGTACAGCAGAATCATAAGCACCTTCAACAAAGCTTAATATAGTAGCTGTTTGATCAAAAGCAGATACACCAGTTCCAGCTGATGTACCAGCTCCAGTTCTATCTGATTGATAACTAGTTATTTCCCAGCCGTTAGATCCTTCGTAAGCAACTGTATTAAACACTTTTTGAGTGCTTGGTTGAGGATTCATTACAAACTTAACAGATGAAGAGTATGTTGTTCCATAAAAAGATCCGTGATTAACACTTATTGAATCATGAAGCCATAAACTACTTCCGTTGTTTGTATATGTTCTATTTTTAACACTAAATATTTGACTTGGTTTAAAGTCATAAAAACTAACCCAACCTTTTGTTCTTTCATCAAAAGAAAGTGTTTTATATGTTAAACTTGGATTTGATGGTTGTATTGACAAAGTATATTCTTTATTATACATGTCCCAACCGCCTATAAGTTTACCACTGCCAAAAGTATTAGAGTCAACACTTATTATGTTATTTCTAAAGAACGATGTTAAACCTGCTGATGATATTTCATCTATACCGCTATTACCACCTAATCTTAATACCACACCTTGATTTGAATCAACAAAGTATTTATTATAACCATATACAGCAAAACTTTCAGGGTGTGTACCAATACCATAGTTTCCACCGTAAGGTACTATTTGTCCAATTACAGTTCTAAAAGAACTAACAGGTAAACCGCCGCCTTCAGCTGAGTATATAGCATCTTTATCTATCAATGCTCTACTAACTTTAGACTCTTGAAATATAATTAAGTTTGTATCTTCAGCGTATAGTTTTTGTATTGAACCATTTGCTGGGTCTAAACTTTTAGTTATTTCCTCACCAACACTAAATACGTTAGTTTGATTTATACCAGTTCTAGAATTATATATACCTGAGTATATCATAGAGTTAAATCTAAAATTGGCATTTGGCTCATCTTCAACTAAATAAGCTCTAACACCATAGTCTGTAGAAGTATTATTATAACCACCTCTAATTCTAGCTTCTTCAATTATCCAGGTTTTATCGTTGTCCACGTTAGACGTTCTTCTAAAACCACCAGAAGGTTGAGGTATACCGAAAGAACCATTCCAGATTAACTCATCTGAATTTTTCTCTGGTTGTTTTTTTAAAACAAAACTGTTAAAATATTTAACTTCTATAGTAGCTGCCATTATATTATTATCACTTGTTTTTTTGTTTTTTTATTATTGAGCTTGCTCATCTAAAATTGTCGTAGTTGCGGTTACATTATTAAAAATATCACCATCACTATTATTAAAAATAGTTATTCTATAAAAGTAAGTACCTTCTGATCTAGTTATACCTGGGTTTGTTGGACCTATAACTGGAGTTATACTAGTTGTTCTAGTTGGTGGAACAGTTAAACCACCTGGAAAAGTTAATGTAATTGTTTCATCTGTAGCGGGGTTCTCGAAAGGACCAACAGATATAGTTAATGTTGCTGTCGCGTTTTGATTTGAGTTATTACCTACGCCAACCATTTCTAATTCAATACCAAAATAAGCGTCATTACCTGTAATAATCACAGTGCCTGTTTCTTCTAAAGTTGCTTCTGGTGGTTGATTATTAGTTTGATTTGAGCTTCTACTTACGCTTATTTGACCGTTATAATTAATACTACTTATATCTGGAAAAGTTATAGTTTTAGTACATGAGCCGCTAGAGTTTGGTTCCACACCTTCATAATCATAAACTCTAACTTCAATAGTGTAAGAATTTCCTCTAGCTTGGGTTTCATCGTGAGATAATTGGCCTACTATTTTCCCTAAAACTGTTGCGTCTGCTATAGTAAATACTGTTTGAGTAGAGGTTATATCTGTCCCGCTAGCGTCTAAAACTTGATGTATTTCATATGTTAATCCTAGCTGGTTTAAATCATCTGTACTAGATCCATTTATACCTTCATAAGTTGCTATAGGTCCAGAAGGTGGATTTGGATTAACAGTTGTTGGAATTTCTGAGCAATTTGTTATTTCTGGCAAATCATTTGTCAATGGGCAGAAACCACCTGTTTGAGTTAAAGTTGTAGCACCGCTAGCTTCAGGGTGGTAAAAACTCATTTCAATAGTATAGCTATTAGGGTCTGTCGGCGTAGTGTCATTATAAACTAAACCAACATCACCACCTGGAGAGTTTAATATAATATTAAAAGTACCGTTTAAGTTATTTTCTATATCAAATATACCATTTGCAGGTGTTACAGAATCGTAATAAAGAACGCCGTTAGCATTATAACTATTCCCCGCTCCATCTACTATACTTACTATAGATCCAGTTGTATCTTCTGGAATAGCGAACTGAGTACCATCTAATTTTACCGGCTTGAAAAAGCTAACAGGATTATCAGTGCCGTCATTATCTTCTCTTAAATACCAGTTCCAATCGTCTATTCTATCAAATGACGTTGGCCCTGATGCGTTTATAGCTTGATTTAAATCACTTATCGTTCCAGATGTCGATGTTTCCCAGTAAATATCTAATAAAGATACTACTGGTTCTATTTCATAAACATTCAAAAATGGACCATTTGTATAAGTTCCAGTTGAAGGAACTTGTGCTCCAAACTGTTTTTGTGTACTTACTTTAGCTACTAATGAACTAGAGTCTGCAACTAAAGTTTCAGTAGTGCTTGTTGTGTTATCAATATCAAAATTGTAAAATAAATAATCACTATTACTAGAATCTGGAAACTGCTTGTAATCAAAAAGATCTTTAATAGTAGCAACGTTAGTACTTATATCAGCTGTTTTTTCAGGGTAAAATTGAACGTTAGATGCTAAATCATCTGGATCACCTGGTAACTCTTCTAAATAATTAGTGACTCTACCGAACATTCTAACACTACTTCTAAATTCTCTTTGAGCAGGGCCAACCTCTGTTAAGTCTCTAGGTATTTTATTTATATTATCGTTAAATAATAATATATGAGATGTAGTGCCTAGCTCTTTAGCTGGATCTAATGGATATGCCGCCATAGCAGTAGGTACGTAAGCATTGTAATACTCTTGTTGAGTTTGCTTTACAACTACTTTATAAGAATACCAACCAAGTGGATTGTAGTCTTGTGAATCAGGATCTCCATTGTATAAAAGTGGACTTCCAGCATAGCTACCATTTATAGTTTGATTAAACTGTATTTTTAAAGAATTACCATCAAAATTAGAAAGGTTAGCTGGTGAGTCAAACTGTGTTTTATAGTCTGAGAATACAGTTGAACTTAAAAAGCTAGGTGAACCTGATAATTCTGTTCTAGAAAATATAGGCGTAGACTGTCTACCAAATTTATCTGCTAAAACTATACCAACCTCATAACTCCTGTTTTGCTTTAAAGTTGCATTTGGATATTCTACTTCACTACTTTTGTTTTCACTTTTGTATTGACTAGTATAAAAAGTGCTTTTTTCAGTAGCACCTAATATGTAATCTAAAAACTGTGGTGGAGTATGTTTGTCTTGATAGTTACCGTAAATAACTCTATTGCTGGACACTTCTTGTGACAATGCTTTTACAGGTACTTTATCAAATACTCTAGTACTTTCACTTTCTGGTAAAGTTTTAAATGGTGCTTTAGATCCATATTCATATTGATAATATTCACTATCACCTGTTACGTTGTTGGTTAAAGGTATAGTGTCAACTACTTTTATAGCTAATTTATCAGATTCTTTATAAAGTATATCTATTTCTGTAACTTTTAAGTCATCACCTAAATTATTTGCTGAATAAGGTAAAGGTATATTTAAAAGTATCTTGTTAACTTTATTTTCCATAAATTCAACTTCTGTACTTCTAAAAGCTTTTTCCTCATCAGTAACAATATCTTCACCAACTTGTTGTTTTAAGAAATAACCATCTTGTTTAGGTATAAAGCATGGTTGAGTAAAAGGAGCTATTAAAGAATATTCTCCATCATCAAATTTAAACCTATATGAAAACCTAACAAACTTATCTTCTAAATAATCTAAGTTAGCTTTAGTAGCGAAATCTTGATCGTAATAAGGGTTTTCTATAGCAAACTTAACAACATCTAAAGGGTTTAACGCTGTTGATGGTGTTCCACTAGCCTCTATAGTTAAAACGTTTGTTCCAGTTGAAACATTAATAACTGAAACACCTAAATCACTATAGTTTCCATTTGGTAATTGTAAATATATATCTTGACCTATCAATGGCAGTGCACCTAAAAAGCTGGCAGTTGCTATTTCGAAAGTTGTTGAGCTTATAACACTTTTTACATTAGCTGTGGCTGAAGGCCCTAAGTCTTCATTTATAGCATCTTGCATAGTAGTTTCAGGATATACAAAATCTAAAGAAGCTCCAGATGTTAATGTTTGAGGTATATTAACTTCTATACTTGTCGGTAAATTTGTTATATCTGTAACAAACACGTTTTGACCTACCTCACTACCTAATACACCTTGACTAATTTTTATAGTTGCAGATCCTGTAGTAAGTGGTATTGTTGTTGAGTTGTTTACAGCTGATGATGTTGAGTCGCTTTCCACTACAGCACTAGACAACTCGCTAGGTTGATAAAGCTGTATTGATTCAAAAGGATAGTATTTAGCTACAGACAATTGATCTTCTGTAGTATAATAACCTGTATTGTAAGTAACATTTACTTTTCTAGGTTGATTTCTATTGTCTGTAAAAAACAATAAATCTTCAAGTAAACTTATACCAGTTATAGGATTTAACGTAGAAAAGTTCAACCAAGTTCCTTCAGCAATTACTTTAGTTGATTGTGTTTGAGTGTTAAAAGAAACTATAGCGCCCCAAGAAGGTAGTATAGAATCAATATTTATTGTAGCGTCGGCATTACCTCCTAAAATAGTTACAGTGTCTCCGATGTTATACCCTGATCCAAATCTTACTATATTAACAGTATTTATAATACCACCTGTCTCTTGCGCAGATACAACTAAGCCAGTACCACCACCTGTTGTCGAAGTTTGTCCAGTCGCTGGAGTTACATCATATCCAGTACCTCCATTTGTTAATGTTATAGTATCAACAGCACCTGTTGGCACATACTCAGAGCGAGTGTTATTAGTTAAAAAAGAATATATAACACCACTAACATCATCAGAATAAACACCTATAACTTCTAAACCAGATTTACCTAATAACGCATCAAAGTCTATCAAACTTTCATTACCAAGCACAGTCTGTAGAGTACCAACATTGTCACTAACTGATTTATTTACAGAAACATTAAAAGCTTCTCTATATTCACCGTTAGGTATTAATCTTTCATCAAGGTCTTGATTCATTTTAGACTTGATGAAACTATTTTTAACTTCTGCCATTTAATTTTAGTGTTTTATCCATTTAGACTTACCTCGCATAACTTGAACTATTTCAGTAAGTTTAATGTTAGATAATCTAATTTTAGCATTTCTTAGTTTAGAGCTTTTATCTCTTCTTAATCTTTGTACTAAATACTCTGGTTGATTTGCTCTAGTAGATACGATGTAATGTAATATAGAAGCATATAGAGCTTCTTCTGCAAGCTTAGGCACTTTAGTATCCTTATCGTAAGCTAAGCCATCAGATATATACTCTAAAACAATTAATTTATCTACTAAATCACTAGAAAAAGACATCTTACCTTCTCTTTCATCTATTGTGAAATAGCCATTAACGTTGGCGTACTGCGGGTCTGTTCCGTAAAACTGACCTAAGTTCCAATTGCCATTGTAACCATATGCTTCGCTAAAATATGCCCAGTCATCTAAATCAAAATCATTATTTAGAATTTCAGTGTTCATACTGTCAAACCTTTCTTTCGTTATAGAAGTACCTTCTATATTTTCACCAAAGTTATCTTGAGTTGGAATACCTTTATTATCTTGTATAGGTGTATTGTAAGGTATGGTTGTTAAGTTGTTTGTAGGAAATATAGGTCTTTTTACACCATACTGATCAATCCAAGATACTTTAACATAATTAACGTAATCTTGAGGCAAAACTATATTTAAACTAGCTGGTATTGTGAGCTCTTGAGAGTGTATGCTTTTAAGTGTGTCATAGCTAAATTCTTGTAGAGATCTTTTAGCAAAAAATAATACATCTGATTTTTTAGCTTTCTGTATAATTTTTCCATCACCGACATAACCAACCATAAAGTTATCTATAACATCGTTCAATGTTATATAACTATAACTACCGTAGTTGTCTTCAACAGTATCACCTACAGCTTCTTCACTTGGCGTGTTAGCGTAGTTTCCACCGTCTAATTTTTTTAGTTGAACAACAATAAAGTCTAAATCATCTGGAGCTGTTACAAATGTTATAATATTATTTTTTACAGAATACTCAGAAGTATACTCGCTCCAAGAACCTGGTAAACCACTTGGGCTAGTGTATATTTTAAAGTTGTTTAAAGTATAATTTATATCATTAAGGTCATAACTTCCAAAAACTAAATTAGTATCAAAAGTAGTAGTAAAGTTTACTTCTGATCCATCACCTCTAAAGCCTTGAGCGCCTTGATAATATTGTTGGTTTGTTTCTGTTATTAGACTCATTTAGTTATGATTTTTCGTTTATTTGAACAGCTTGACTTTCTTGTTCAGCCACTTGAATTATAGTAGGATCATTTACAACAATACCAAAATATTTTAATATGTTAATTATTAAATTTGTTTGTTCTGATATATCTAATTGAAAATCAACAGAGGTTGATGCTCCTACACCTACAGGGTTAAACACGTATTGACCAACCGATCCAACTACATAATCCCATTTAGGAGATGTTGGGTTTGTTACACAGTTAGCAGATACGCTACCATTTGCTTCAGGTGATGGTGATATTTTTAAAATAACTCCATTTTGAGCGGTATCGTTTGTTGTGTAAAATAAAGGGTATTGTTTTGTAGGTTTTGTTAGTTTTGATCTTGTTATTTTGTCAAAATCTTTTTTACTAGTCAATTGAGTTATTGACTCATACTTAGGTTGACCGTCGTATGTAGTAATGACTTCACCTATTTTGTATATAGTAGACGATGTGTTATTGTAGAAGAAATCTCCAGCAGCGTCGTGTATAAATGCTATTTCTTTTTCAAAAGGATATAGTTTATAAGCTATATCTTTATACATATTAAAAAACTCCGTGTCGTTTTCAGAGTTATTTTGATTTTTTCTATTCTGTTGGTTTCCGTTTGGAAAATAAGAATTGAATATTTCTTTTTGCACTAAATCAGCAATACTGTTAAACTCAGAAGGAGTTACATAACCTCTTTGCTCTTTGTTTAATATGTACAAGACTGTTGTGTATACTGTGTTTACGCTTACTGCCATTTTATATTTTTATATAAATACTAAAAAGGCGGCCGAAACCGCCTGTATATTAGTATCACTTGTTTTTATAGTTTTTTCTCTATAGATTTAAAAATCTCTACGCCTTCATCTGTCTTTAAGAAAGCAGCAAACGCCGAGTATGGATTTTCATCAAATGGTACATTCATTAATTTTCTACCATTTGCTCCCCATGTAAATGTTCTTTGATCTTGAGATAATTTTATAACACCAGCTTCAGAAGCTCTTATAGCTAAGTTTCTAAGCTGAACATTATCATCATTTGCTAATTCAATAAACAACTTTGGGTTATTTCTAGCAAACAAAAGCAAGTCTCTTTTAAGTTCTTTAGAGCTCATCTTTGTAACAGTCGAACCTAACTCAACCCTTAGTATAGCTTCAGCAAAATCAATATCCATTTCCCTAGCTAAATTAAGCGCGTCGATCTGCATATCTAAAATACCTAATTCATCTTGAGCAACTACAATAGGGTTGTATTCCACATATAGTTTGTCTTTAGCTGGATGGTAAATAGATAATAGCTTTTGTAAATTTTGTTTCTCTTTAGGAACGAATAAAGTTCCTTCTTTAAATATAACATGCCCAAGCGTTGCCTCTCCTTTTTGTTCACTTTTAAGTGGAGAAGTTTGGTTAGTAGCATATCTTATTTCGTACTGTTGACCACTATCTTTATCAAACCAAAGTAAAGGATGTTTTGAAGTGTGTTTACAGTTTAGTGTATGGGTTAAAGGTGTTTTTCTACCTTTTAAAAAATAAGTTCTATCTTTTATTTCCCAGCTTGGTTTTGCTGGCTTTACTTCTTTTTTTACTGGTGCTTCTTGCACTACAGTTTCTTGAGGTGCAACCTCAACAGTTTCTTCTGTTTTAGCTTTTTTAGCCATAATATAATAAAATTAAATAGTTAATAAGGGTAACAGTTACCCCCGTTGTTTTAACGAGGGTAAATATTACCTCTGTTTGAATTATGCTCCTTTGAACAATACGAAGTTATTCGCAGCTTGCACACAAAGACATCTTTCAGATAGGAAGTTTACTTCCATAGCATCTAAATCAGATGTGAAAGCTCCTCCAGCAGAACCAGTTAACCACTGCTTCATTCTACGGTCGTCAGCTTGTGAAGCTCTGTAACGCACGTGTAAGAATGGGCGACGGATATTAGTTCCTAAGATTTGATCGTAAACTGTAGAAGTTCCAGCAGGTACTAAAACACCTTCGATACTTGCAGTTGCTCCACCATAAGCTCCACGTGTTGAAGCGTCATTTAAGTATTTCCAATCAGTTTTGTAGAAATCATAAGATCCTCTACGGAAACCACTAAAACCTAAGTTTAATGCCATGTCTTCAGAATTTTCAAACAATCCAAAAGAACTACCACCTTGGTAAACTCCAGTAGTAGGTGACCCAACTCCAGCTAACATATCATCAAAATCTAAAGCAGTTTGGCGATTTAAGAAAAGCATGTTTTCTTCAATAGCTCCTTGAGTATCTAGATTTTTAAGTATTTCATCAAAAGCAGCTAAACCTGTAGCGGCTGTAAAACCAGTGTTTACATTACCACGATCTTCGATAGCAGCGAATAAACCTTGAGTACCTTTGTACCCAGCATCAGCAGCAGATCCAGTACCAGTTCCAGTAGCTAGTTCACCTTCAACTACAGACATTTCTAAGTAATCTTCAAAACGCAAGCGAGTTTCAGATTCAGCTTTTAAATACCATAAGTATCCAGAAGTACCATCTTCAGTAGCAACTTCAACCCAACCAATTTGAGCCATATCAGATCCATTTACAACGTATTTGTCTCTAATGATTACTGGTGAGTTAGAAAATTGAGTAAAAGAAGGAGTAATACTTCTTCTTCCATCAGTATCTGTTAAACCTGTAGAGTTAGCAATAGAAACACCTTTAGAGTATTCAGATCCATATACAAATATCTTTAGACCAGTAGCAGCAACTCCAGATAAATCTGCAGAAGCGTAAGGAGCTACAACGACAGTGGCTACAGCGCCAGTCTGACTTGAAGCAGTTACAACAGCTTTTGTATCTGAATTATTAGTATCATCTAAAATTACAATAGTGTCTCCTTTTGAAATAACATTTTCAACAAAAGTATCGTTAGCACCACCAACCGTAAAAGTTAAAGTGTTTGCTAAATCGTTAGAAACATCATTGTATGCAACATGCAAACGGTTTTGCTCAGACCAAATAACTTGATCAGATGTCATTGGCATTTCAGCGCCAACCATTCTTAAGAATCCAGATAACGTACGGTTTCCGTAACGCTCCACTTCTTGTTCATAAATTTCCGGTAAATACTGTTGTGCGAAAGTATCTGTATCGCCAGCAGCAGCTCCGTCGTTAAACTTTAGCCAGTTGCTATCGTTTAATTGTTGTTTTTGACTTGGTTTTATAGAACCAAATGTAGGACTTAAAGCCATAATTTTTAATTTTTTTAGTTAAATTTTTTTGTTTTTACTTTTAATTTTGTAGAATCAGCACCGCTAATAGCTCTAACTTTAAAACCATTTACAAAAACATCGCCATTACTAGACTGCCTTGCTTTTGCGTCGCTTAAATTTCTAGAGCCATCAACCACATTTTTAACTGCATCAGCTTTGCCTTGCTCGTAAAAATGCGCTGCAATACGATCTACGTTTTCAGCAGCGTACATAGCTTTGTGATAACCTTTGTAATCACTAACAGATCCGTTTTTATCAAGGAACTTCCCGATAAGGTTGTTAATGTTTGATTGTTTATCTGCTACAGACTCTGTGTTTTGGATTTTATACCTATATTTCTTTTCACCAACATTGATATCGAAACCTTCGAAATCTTCAGTAAAAAGCTTTTTAGTATTGTTTTTAAACTCTTCGTGCTGTTGCTTAGTAGCTTCTTGCTGCTTATTATATCGATTGAAAAAGTCCATAGCTTTTTGAGTGTCAGGATTTACGTTTGATTTCAACTTGATATCAGCGTAGTATTTTTCTTTAGTTTGCTCTAAAAAGTTTTTGGCTTTTGCAACTTCTTCTTTAAATGCAAGTTTTTTCTTGCGTATATCTCTATCTTCGTCTAAATCTTCATCGTATTGAAAATCTTCTAATAATAAATCAATATCTGAATTATCAAGATATGGTTTTTCTTTTCTGTAATATTCTTTTAATAATGTATTATCGTCTACACTAGAGTAATCGGCATTTAGCCTAACGTAGTCTTCAACGCTACCTCCAGTTTCCTCCATAAAAGAAACAAGCTTTTCTACGTTTTCAGGTAACTGCTTACCTAAAACTCTTTCATCTCTTATCGCTTCTTTTAATTCTTTTTCAGCTTCAACTGTTTCTTCAATTATTTGTATTGGAGAATCTACTGTTTCTTCGGTGGTCCGTACTTCTTCAACCACTGCTTTGCTGTTGCCACTGTCTTTGGGTTTTTCGACAACATCATTGCTATCATTTGTCTCTTGTGTTTGAACGGCATTTTCTTTTTCTTTGCTTATAGTTACTTTTGTTACATCAGGAATAACTTCTCCCTGTGCTTCTGGTTTTGTTAAGTCAACCTTAGTAACTTCATCTTTTTTTGATAACTTTTTTGGTGTTTTTTTGTTTTTATTTTTTAATGAAAACTCACCTTCTGTTTTTACTTCTGACATAATATAATATAATTTAAAAAATGTTATAGCATTACATAAATGCTCCTAAGCCTTGATCGGCTTGATTTTCAAAGTCAATTGGTAAACCATCGTTTTTTCTTTGGCTTATCATTTCACTCTGCTGTGTTGCTTGTATTTTTGTTCTTTTATCTTTACGATCTTCTTTAAAAGTTTCTTTTTGATTAACAACCTGCATTTCCATTTGCTTAAGCTGCATATCATATTGAAACTGTCTTTCCATTTCTTGCTGCTTTATAAACGAGG
>ERZ1039804.560-NODE-560-length-24050-cov-5.542488_pt1 | contig 24050 bp, 20 predicted proteins | sample MGYA00383089_ERZ1039804 | MGnify/ENA primary metagenome ERZ1039804 (study PRJEB29581, sample SAMEA5548359) | metagenome | biome: marine; feature: coastal; material: water | depth 1 m | study: Short-term variability in the microbial, nano- and picoplankton dynamics...
CCATGCGGTCAATTTATCCCCACCCCACTGCCAAGGAAAACGGTCAAATTTGACTTGTAAGTTTTGTATTGGTAATTGTGGAAAATGATAGAGCAAACTGTATGAAAATTCTCGCCAGCCAAGTTCACTTCGAAACGTATCTAGATCGCCTGTTTGCTCACGGTTATAGCTCTGATACCAAACTTGATTTGGTGAGATTTGGCCGAAATGTAGATAAGGTGACAATCTCGATGTGTTTTGTTGCCCAGGAAAGTTTCGCCCTGCTTTATAAGCTTGAACACCTTGTTCAAAGAAAGTAATTATGGCATTTTCTGCACCTTTTTGTGAAATATCCCATTGTTGTTCTATTTTTGTATGCCAGCATGTTTTTGGTAATAAGTTTAGATTCTCTATTGCCTTCTTATGTTGTTTATTATCAATAAAAGTCAGTTGTCTCGGCTCTTCAGACGGTATTCTCGGCTCAATGGCATTTAAACAACCACGGCGGTAAAAAGGTGTGAAAACTTTATATGGGGTATTGTCTTTTTTTAGCGTTTGCCAAGGTTCCCACAATAAGCTGGCATTGAAGCTTTTTACGCTGATACCCTGATTTAACAAGGTTTGTTTAATTTTCTTATCTCGGTCAATACGCCAAGGTTCATAACACCGGTTCCAGTAGACAGTTGTGATCGCCTTGTCCTGACAGAGTTGTTGCAAAATAGTAGTGGGCTGACCTTGGTAACATTGCAAATGCCCGTCCAGGCTTTGATTTAAGTCATGTAATGCATGATGTAACCAAACTCGACTAGCCGCGCCCAATTTATTCTCGCCGGCGTTTTTATCATCAAGGATATAGATAGGTAATATGTCACCCTGCTTCGCTGCTTCAATTAATGCATGATTGTCTTTTATGCGTAGATCCTGACGAAACCAAATGAGATTCACGGTTACAAGCTCTTTGGATTTATCATTGATTTATATTATTCAACTTCTGTTTGTGCTTTTTCTTGTGCTTGATTTTTTTCAAGCTGGTGTTTGTGTTCTAATCTTGGGTCTTGGTATGGACCATGAAATTCTATCCAACCGTTATAATTGGCTAAGACAAGAAACCCGATCAAAGCAGCAGAAAACATGACCCTTAATGTTAAGAAATTCGCAACACCATCAGCCTGTTTCTGACCTTTAGAACTCACCATATGATATAGCGCTCTGAATAGACAAAACACGACAATGAAGATTAATAGAATGATAAAAACTTTTGCGAAATCCAATTGCTGCCCTTTAAATTCTTTGTATAGTTAGAACGCCATTATTGTCGACATTGGCATAAAAGTGAAGCAGATTTTATTTAAATTTTTTATTTCTGTCAGTTAAGATAAGAACCTAATACTGACTATGCAAATAATCACTAACTTTTAGGCATAAAAAAGCCCCGATAGTTCGGGGCTTTTCATTTTTCTTAACTTAGGTTTAGCCTTCGCCATCTTCATTAACTGCTTTCATACTTAAACGAATACGACCTTGACGATCAACTTCTAATACTTTCACTTTGATGCTATCACCTTCAGATAATTTGTCGCTGATGTTTTCAACGCGCTCATCTGAAATTTGTGAAATATGAACCAGACCATCTTTACCTGGCAAAATCGTGACAAATGCACCGAAGTCCATCAATTTAGCAACAGTACCTTGGTAAATTTTACCTACTTCGACTTCTGCAGTGATTTGTTCAATACGATGTAACGCATCTTGACCCGCATTATTATCAGAAGAGAAAATCATCACTGTACCGTCATCTTGAATATCGATGGTAGCGCCTGTTTCTTCTGTTAAAGCACGGATAGTTGCACCGCCCTTACCAATCACGTCACGAATCTTATCTGTATTAATCTTGATTGTGATAATGCGTGGTGCGAACTCAGACATTTCTTGACGATGAGTTGCAATATTCGCATTCATTGTTTCAAGAATAGTTAAACGACCATCGCGCGCTTGTGCTAATGCAGTACGCATGATTTCTTCATTGATACCTTCAATTTTGATATCCATCTGAAGTGCTGTGATACCTTTATCGGTACCCGCCACTTTAAAGTCCATATCACCAAGGTGATCTTCATCACCTAAAATATCTGTTAAAACAGCATAACCGTTATCTTCTTTGATTAAGCCCATCGCTATACCTGCAACAGGTGATTTAATCGGTACACCGGCATCCATTAACGCCAAACTTGTACCACAAACAGAAGCCATAGAGCTTGAACCGTTTGATTCTGTAATTTCAGACACAACACGAACAACATATGGGAATTCTTCAGCAGTAGGCATCACTGCTTGGATACCACGTTTTGCTAACTTACCATGGCCGATTTCACGACGTTTTGGTGAACCAACAAAACCAGTTTCACCCACACAGAATGGAGGGAAGTTGTAATGCAACATGAAACGGTCACGGTATTCACCTTCAACTGCATCAATTGTTTGAGCATCGCGTTCTGCACCTAGTGTTGCGACGACAACCGCTTGTGTTTCACCACGTGTGAATAAAGCTGAACCATGAACCCTTGGTAAGACAGTTGTTTCAACAGTGACTTGGCGTACGGTTGCTGTATCACGACCATCGATACGTTTTTCGCCTGAGATGATACGACCGCGTACTAATTCTTTTTCTAGTTTAGAGAAAGCACCTTTCACATCATCAGCTGACATTTCTGATTCTTCACCCGCTAATGCTTCGACAGCTGCATCACGAATAGCGGCTAATGCATCTTGGCGTTCCATTTTATCGCTCATGGTGTAAGCATTTTCAATACCAGCATAGGCATTGGCTTTAACGGTATCGTAGATAGCAGGATCCTTTTCTGGTGCTGTCCAATCCCATGCTTCTTTACCCACTTCCGCTTTTAAGTCATTCACAAGTCGGATAGCAGTTTGTAATTGTTCGTGACCGAACATAACCGAACCCAACATGACTTCTTCAGGTAACTCAGATGCTTCTGATTCAACCATTAATACGGCTGAATCTGTACCGGCAACCACTAATTCTAATTGACTTTCAGCAAGTTGTACTTTGCTTGGGTTTAAAACGTAGTTACCATCTATGTAACCTACGCGAGCGCCTGCGATTGGGCCATTGAATGGAATGCCTGAAACAGCTAATGCTGCTGAAGCGCCGATCATGGCAGGAATATCTGGGTCGATAGCTGGATCAAGTGCAACCACTGTTGCAATGACTTGAACTTCGTTTAAAAAACCTTTTGGAAATAACGGACGTAATGGGCGATCGATTAAACGTGAGGTTAATGTTTCTTTCTCACTTGGACGACCTTCACGTTTAAAGAAACCACCGGGGATTTTACCCGCAGCATACGTTCTTTCTTGGTAATTAACGGTTAAAGGAAAAAAGTCTTGGCCAGGTTGGACTGATTTTTTACCAACCACTGTCACCATGACAGATGTTTCACCTAGACTAGCGATAACAGCACCACCGGCTTGGCGTGCAATTTTGCCTGTTTCTAGACTGAGACTATGTTCACCGTATTGAACTGTCTTTTTTACTGAATTCACTGTTTCTTTCCTTTATTCTGACTGATGATACGAACGGCCTATTCCGTCGTATTCAAATTTCTAACAAAAATGCCCCTGAAACACTGGGTCTCAGGGGCATTTTTTAAATACTTAAACCTGTCCCGTCACTTTGCGGGCACAAGCCTTGTTGATTTACACACTTCACGTTTAGCAAAACTTAGCGACGTAAACCTAAGCTTGCGATCAAATCACGGTAACGTGTGATGTCTTTCTTTTTCAAGTAGTCCAGCATTTTACGACGGCCACTGACCATTTTTAATAGACCTTGCCGTGAATGATGATCATGTGAATTATTGTTGAAATGTTCTGATAAATTCGTGATACGTGCGGTTAGTAAAGCAATTTGTACTTCTGCAGAACCGGTATCTGTTTCAGAACGTTTATATTTCTCAATAACTTCTTTTGTTTGTTCTAGTGATAATGACATTAATAACTCCAACTTTTCTGTAGGTTAATCCTACTAGCTAAATTCTGGATTACCTCAGCCATTTCAGACCAAAGCATCCAACCGATTAAAGCATTAAATTCTACCGAGTTTCTATTCTATAGACAAGGATTTTACGACGTTTCATCGACAACAAAAACGCGCTTTGGTGATACAGTGCCCGTTTCAGTCATTTCCCCTAAGCCTAAAAAGGTATTTTGTTGATCAAATAAACGAATTTTTGCGCTTTTATAGTAATCTAATACCTGTATCGTTTGTCCATGTCTCAAAGCGGATATCTGCTGATCATCTATTGTTATGCTTGGCCAATCAGGCAATGCCTCTTCTGATGGTAATAGCTGTTTATCTAGCACAGCTATTCCCTGCTCAGCGATGGTCTCTAATTGCTCTATTGAAATGGCTTTTGTTATTTCATAACCCGCTGATTCCATTCTGCGTAGCATTGTGACATGCCCACCGGTCCCTAGTACATGGCTAATATCTCCTACCAATGTCCTAATATAAGTCCCTTTACTGCAACTTACATCAAGGGTGAAACTATCTGCGGTAAAAGAGATTAATTCAATATCGTAAATAGTAACTTCTCGTGATTTTCTCTCTACTTCAATTCCTTGCCGTGCTAGGTTATAAAGTGGTAGACCTTTGTGCTTTAAAGCAGAGTACATCGGTGGGACTTGACCTTGTTTACCCCTGAACTGCTCTATAACATCACGTAACTGCTGCTGAGTAAGATTGGGGATTGATAGTTGTTCAAGTACTTCACCATCTGCATCACCAGTATCGGTTATCACGCCCAATTGGCAAGTGACGTGGTAACGTTTATCGCCATCGAGTAAATAGGCAGATAATTTAGTTGCTTCGCCCAGGCAAATTGGTAACACACCTGTGGCTAAAGGATCTAAGCTGCCAGTATGGCCAGCTTTTTTTGCATCGAAAAGCCGTTTGACTTGCTGAAGGACATTATTTGAACTCCGGCCATTGGGTTTATCAATCACGATAATGCCGGTGATATTCCGACCTTTCTTATTCCGACGCCCCATTTTGTTTTAGTCGTTAGAAAGATCTTTATTGGCTTTGGCTATCAATTCATCCATATGGAAGCCATGTTCTAATGACTTATCATAATGAAAACGTAATTCAGGGATCGTTCTAATTTCAACACGCTTTGCAATCCCGCGCTTTAGAAACCCTGCCGCATTGGTTAAGCCGGTGATACACTCATCAACATCTTGATCCGATTCGACACCATTTAATCTTGTGACATAGACTTTGGCATATTTTAAATCTGATGTGATATCCACATGTGACACGGTCACCATGCCAACACGTGGATCTGAGACTTCTTGCTGAATCATCTGCGCCAATTCACGCATAATGACTTCACCAATTCGGCTGGTCCGACTAAACTCTTGTGCCATTATAATGTTGCTTTCATCAAGACACGCTCGAAGACTTCAATTTGGTCTCCTGGCTTAACATCTTTGTAATTCTTCACACCAATACCACATTCAACACCAGACTGAACTTCATTTACGTCATCTTTAAAACGACGTAATGATTCTAGTTCACCTTCGTAAATCACCACATTGTCGCGTAAGACACGAATTGGGTTTGTGCGTTTGACTGTTCCTTCCGTAACAAGACAACCGGCAATATCACCAAATTTAGGCGAACTAAATACTTCATCGACACGAGCAAGACCAATGATTTCGTCTTTGTAAACAGGTTCAAGCATGCCTGTCATGGCTTGTGTCACGACATCGATCAGGTCGTAAATAATACTAAAGTATTGTACGTCTAAACCTTTTTCTGCAATGACTTTACGGGCTGTATTATCAGCTCGGACATTGAAACCAATCAGTATCGCATCAGATGCTGCTGCTAATTGTGCGTCGGTTTCATTAATACCCCCCACGCCAGAAGCCACGATGCTCACTTTAATTTGATCGGTCGATAGCTTTATTAAGCCTTGGCTAACGGCTTCAGCACTACCGTGGACATCGGCTTTGACGACAACATTCAATGTTTTCACATCGCCTGTTTCCATCTTATTAAACATTTCATCCAATTTAGCTGCTTGTTGCTGTGCCATCTTGGTTTCACGTGCTTTTGTTTGACGGAATTGAGCGATCTCACGTGCTTTTCTTTCATCTGGAGCCACTTGTAGCTCATCACCCGCAGCTGGTGTGCCAGATAGACCTAATAACTCGACCGGTGTTGATGCCCCTGCACTTGATAAGCTATCGCCGCGGTCATTGAACATAGCACGGACACGACCGTATTCTTGACCAACAACAACGATATCACCTTTTTTCAAGGTACCGCTTTGAACTAATACTGTTACAACAACACCGCGGCCTTTATCTAGTCGTGACTCAATTACTGTCCCTTTAGATGGTCCTTCTTCAGGCGCTGTTAACTCCATTACTTCAGCTTGCAAGGAAATCGCGTCTAATAAATCATCAATACCCAAGCCGGTTAAGGCTGAAACAGGAATAAACTGAACATCACCGCCCCAATCTTCCGGAATAACTTCATGGTTTGCTAATTCTTGTTTTACTTTATCAGGGTTAGCTGCTTCCTTATCCATTTTATTCATTGCAACAATCAATGTCGCATCCGCAGCTTTTGAATGTTGAACCGCTTCAATCGTCTGAGGCATCACACTATCATCAGCAGCGACAGCAAGAATAACGATATCTGTTACTTGTGCACCACGCGAACGCATTTCGGTAAATGCCGCATGCCCTGGCGTATCCAAGAAAGTTATCTCGCCACGACTCGTTTCTACTTTATAAGCACCGATATGTTGGGTAATACCGCCTGCTTCGCCTGATGTCACTTTAGTACGACGGATGTAATCCAATAGTGAGGTTTTACCATGATCAACATGCCCCATTACAGTGACGACCGGCGCTCTTGCCACACCCTCTCCAGCGTCTGCTTCACTGACTTGCAATGACAATTCAATTTCGTTTTCTTGAACTGGCTTAGCAATATGACCCATTTCTTCAATGACGATCACAGCAGTATCTTGTTCTAAAACCTGATTGATTGTCGCCATGGTACCTAAACCCATCAAGGCCTTGATCACTTCGCCCGCTTTAACAGACATACGCTGCGCTAAATCAGCTACACTGATCGTATCGGGTACGCTCACTTCATGTACAACCGGGGTCGTTGGCATTGAGAAACCATGTTCTGATGAGGTCTCAATAACAGTCGTAGCACGTTGTTGGTTAACGCCTTTCTTTTTCTTACGGCGACCGCCTTTACCATCTTGAACATGCAATTCACGCCGCTCTTTATCACTATCTTTGTTATAACGCTGACCTTTACGACCTGATTTTTCTTTTGCTGGTGCATCCGGTCCTTTCGCTTCTTTTGCTTTAGCACGTGCTTCTTTTTGTTCTTTGGCCTTTTGATCTGCTTCTGCTTTAGCCTTGGCTCTTTCCTTCTCTAACGCTGCTTCTTCTTCACGCGCTTTTTTACGTTCTTTTAATGCACGTTCAGCTTCAACACGGGCTAAGTTAGCAGCACGGCGTTTGGCATCGGCTTCTTCTAGTTTTTGATGAGCTACTTCTGACGCACTTATTTTCTGCGTCGTCTTTTTCTTTGGCGCTTTGGCTTCAGCAGCAAGCGCTTTTTTCTCTTCTTCAGCCGCTAGCCTTGCTTCTTCAGCCGCTTCTTTTTCAGCTTCTACCGCAGCTTCAATAATGGCTGCTTCTTTTGCTGATTCTTCTGCATCTAGCTGCTGTTGAATTTCAAGCTGTTGTTTTTCTTTGTGTTCTGCTTCTTCTTGTTGTTGTTTCGCTTCTTCAGCCGCTTTTTGTGCAACTGCTTGTTCTTCGGCTTCTTTCTGCTTCAGAAGCTCTGCTGCAGACTGTGCTTCTTCCGTTTCACTACGTTTGACGTATGTGCGTTTTTTTCTGACTTCGACACTGACACTACGACCACCTGTACGAGAAGCGCCACCTAATTTAATCTCACTGACTGATTTACGCTTCAGTGTGATTTTTTTTGTCGCTTTCGCTTCTCCCTCGCCTGATGTACCGTGACGGTTTTGCAAAAACATCAATAATGTTTGCTTTTGATCTTCGGTAATCTCATCCGTTGGCTTAGCTACTTTTATGCCCGCTTCATTGAGTTGCTCAACCAGTCGTTCTGGCTCTACGCCTACTGTCGCAGCGAGGTCTTTCACCTTCATATCGCTCATATTGCTTATTCCCCTGCTTCAGTTTGTTCGTCTGTAAACCATGATTCTCGTGCTTTCATGATGAGTGTTGCAGCCTGTTCTTCATCGATGCTGTCAATTTCTGTTAACTCATCGACAGATTGTTCAGCTAACTCATCCATCGTAGCAATGCCTTTACTTGCCAATAATTTAGCGAGCTCTTCTGTAATTCCTTCCATATCGAGTAAGTCTTGAGCTGGCTCGGCCATTTCTAACTGTTCTTCATTTGCAATTGCTTTTGTGAGTAAGACATCACGTGCTCTTGAACGTAGTTCAGCAACAATGTCAGCATCAAACTCTTCGATATCTAACATTTCTTGCTCAGGCACGTAGGCGATTTCTTCTAAACCAGAAAAACCTTCCTGTGCCAGAATCAATGCCACATCTTCATCAACATCAAGTTGCTTCATAAAGACTTCAATTAAAGCACTGATTTCTGTCTCTGCTTTTTGATCGGCATCAGACGCCGACATGATGTTTAAGTCCCAACCTGATAACTGGCTCGCCAAACGCACATTCTGACCGCCACGCCCGATAGCTTGTGATAATTGCTCGTCATCAACGGCAATATCCATGCTGTGAGCTTCTTCATCAACAACTATAGATAGAGCTTCAGCTGGCGCCAGCGCATTAATAGCAAACCGTGCAGGGTCTTCGTCCCACGTGATGATATCAACTCGCTCACCAGCTAATTCATTCGTTACTGCTTGCACACGTGAACCACGCATACCGACACAAGCACCAACAGGATCAATTCTTGGCTCCATGGCTTGAACAGCAATTTTCGCCCGTAGGCCTGGATCACGTGCTGCGCCTTTAATTTCAATAAGACCATCACTGATTTCAGGCACTTCAAGTTTGAATAATTCGATCAGCAATTCTGGTGCAACACGGCTAACAATCAGTTGCGGGCCACGACCATCTGGACGAATTTCTTTTAAATAGCCTCGTACGCGGTCACCACTACGGAAACTTTCTCTCGGCACCATCTCTTCACGGGGAATCAATGCTTCAGCATTACCGCCCAAATCTAACGTGACATTACCGCGCTCTACACGCTTAACCGTCCCGCCAATCATTTGGCCAAGTTTTTCTTGATATTGCTCGACCACTTGTGCGCGTTCAGCTTCACGTACTTTTTGAACAATGACTTGTTTCGCTGTCTGCGCTGCAATGCGGCCAAACTCAACAGAATTCATCGGCTCATGAATATAAGCACCCACTTCGATATCGCTTTGTTTTTCTTGCGCTTGCGATAGTGTCAATTGCGCCTCAGGTTGCTCTAATACTTCATCGCTATCCTCAACGACTAACCATTGACGAAATGTTTCGTAATCACCAGTTTCACGGTCAATTTCAACGTGCGCATCTAATTCAATGTCATGTTTTTTACATGTTGCCATCGCAAGTGCTGCTTCAATCGCACCGAAAATAACCTCTTTGCTGACTCCTTTTTCATTTGAGACAGCGTCTACAACTAGCAAAATTTCTTTATTGTTCATTTCAACCTCAATGGCTTTATCAGGCAGCCCTTAACCCGTTTGTCTATTTTTCTTAACCGTTAATAATAACTTTTTTTAAGCGATGAGTCTCGCTTTAGCGAGCTTTGTTAATGGTAAGTCGTACGATTCCCCGTCTACTTCTATCAAGATATTACCGTCACTAAAACCTTGTAACTGCCCCCTAAAATTACGGCGGCCTTGAACTGGTAATTTCATTGCTACTTTTGCTTCTGAACCTACAAAGCGTTCAAAATCTCTTTGTTTAAATAAGGGCCTGTCAAAACCTGGTGATGAAACCTCTAATGAATAAGCTGTGCTAATCGGATCCTCAACTTCTAATATCCCACTAGCTTGGTGACTGACACGCTCGCAATCCTCAATTGAAATCCCTTGGTCAGAGTCAATGTAGATACGCAAAATCGATTCTTTGCCGTTCTTTATATACTCAATACCCACGAGCATATAACCGAGAGACTCTATCGGCGCTTCTACTAATGCTTCAATTTGATCGCTTACAGCCATAATCACCTAAAAAAAAAGGGCCAACGGCCCAATTCAACTCCCCATAAAAACAAAAACCCCATACTGGGGTTCTATTCTTATTTTACTCCATTAGAAACACCATTTGTCTCTGATATTATTTAAGACGCGTTACTTTCTTAATGAGGGAGCCCGCTTTGTTAGAGCTATTATACTTAATTATAGCGTGTTATCAACTGTTAAATCAGTCATTCCCAGTGTCGTTCAATCATACCAAAGACGCTGCAGTTGACTCTGTATCTGCAGTAATTGCAGACGTATAGCTCTGTTTTCAGTGACATCGGGTAATTGTTTTAGCAAAACCGCCACGTTTAATAGGATTTGACGATGTTCTTCCAAACGAACATGGCTTTGAACCCAGCCAATGGCAGCAAAGCGAACACCTTCCGTCACAGGAGCAACATAGTGTACGTATTTGGTCGGATATACATACACCGAACCTTTGGCTAATTTTATACTTTCTGCACCGTCTGGTTGTTGAATGACCAACTCTCCCCCTTGGTAACTGTCAGGATCAGATAAAAATAAAGTAAACGATAAATCGGTTCGTGTGTCCTCAATTACGGCATCATCAATATGTGGCCCATATTCCATTCCCTCTTCATAGCGACTTAACATTACTTTAGCGAGTTTCTGTGGCTGCGCCGCATTAATAAAATCAGGATGAGACAATAAAGCTTGTTCTATTAATTTAGTTGCGCCCTTAATTTCTGGGCAGTTTTTGTCTGCTTGCAGATTATTTTTAACTTGTTGCGCGCTTCTACCAGCTGTTTTTTTACCGTCTATGAAATGATCTAGATCCGTCAAAACGGTATTTATCGCGCCTTGACTGTAGACATCCAACACGTTTTCAATGAAAATTGCCATAATTCTTAAATGAGAATGATTATTAAGTTTAGTTAAAACCCGTTCAATTTAACGGTAATCCTGTTGTTTGACTAGACTACATTGAAATTAAGCTTACGGAGAAACATTCATGTACAAGCGCAACAAACTTTGGCTAAGCATAGGGGCTGCAACACTGGCAAGCTCAACAATGACCGGCTGTAACCCAGACAATGATCCAGATCATGTGGCTAATCCTACTGCGGTGCATGCGACCAGTTCGGCTCACTCTGGCGAGGGTGAAGGAGAGGGAGAAGGTAGCGCAAAGGAAGTTAATTTAGCGACGGATGATCGACCCTATCTTGCACAACTGGGTTTAGTGCGCGGTCACCTCTATGTGGGCCATCAACTCTACATGGATGGTCAACTCGAACATGCCAAAACGCATATGAAACATCCAGAAAGTGAGCTTTATGCCGCAATGATTCCTGCTTTCGAAGCACGCGGTACTGCTGGCTTTGCAGATGAACTTGCCGGATTGGCCAATGCCGTTAATCAAGATCAAGGCCATGAAGCCGTTGATCAAGCTTACCAACACTTAATCTCAGCTATCACTCTAAACGAGCAGGCGGTCAGTGAACAAACACAATCAGCAGCAGAAAGATTAAAACTCGCCGCCGATTTACTACGTGTTGCTGGTGAAGAATATGCTATCGCCGTGGTTGAAGGCAAAATGGAAAATGCCCATGAATATCAAGATGCATTGGGCTTTACCAAAACTGCCCGTGTCGTTATTTCGCAATTAGATGATAGTGAAATAAAGTCAAAGGCAGATGCCCTAATCGAAAACATTATGCCTTTATGGCCGTCACTCATTCCACCAGCAACGTTGGATACCACTGCTGACGAAATATACGGCACCGCTGCTAGAGTAGAGCTACTAGCTTTGGGCATGTAATTCCAATACAAACTTGTATTACTTAGCACATGGGGCAGTCTTATATGACTGCCCTTTTTGTTTTACTTCTCTCTTTATTCTTTATTTCCCTCTATTCCTTATTAACTTAAGCTAAGATTTCCCTGCTTTTGACATATTTGCACAATAATGCAAATATATGGTTATGAAGCAAACAGAGATACAAGACACAGCAGATCTTCTTAAAGCACTTGGCGAGTTTAATCGACTCTCTTTGGTTTACAGGCTATGTGAATGTCCGCAACCACAGAATGCTATGTGTTTATGCGACTGTTGTAGTGTCGATGCTTCAGTCGTATCTAGGCACCTAAAAACGCTCGCTCAGGCAGGCATTTTGAAGTTGGACAAAAAAGGTCGAGAAAGGACTTACAGCCTAGATAGGGCTAATGTTGTAAATCAACTCAGAGCGTTAGCCACTAAAATTGAAACAAGCCTTTAACTCATTACTAACCATTGGAGAGCTAATATGACGACACAAAAATGTAAATGTGACTGTAAAAATTCTAAATGCTGCCAAGATAAAACGTGTAAATGTTGTAACAGTAAGTGCTGTTGTTAGCAAGGATGTGGATGTGCTTTAAACTAAACTTTTAAGGGGCGCAGCTGTTTGCGTCCCTCTTAATGCATTGCTTATCTACCTATTTCTAAAAAATAGGCTTGAGAAATAGTCGCCATAGAAATCTTTATCCCTAAACGCAAAAAGGCCTATATAAACTGTTAATTTATATAGGCTTTTTAATATCTTGGTAGCGGGGGCTGGATTTGAACCAACGACCTTCGGGTTATGAGCCCGACGAGCTACCAGACTGCTCCACCCCGCAACTGATTAGGTGATGAATTATACTGTGCTAGCGCTAGGCCTGCAAGCTATTTCTCCGTGCCTTTCAACTTTCTAGTGAGGGTATTACGACCCCAGCCTAATAATTTCGCCGCTTCTTGTCGCTTGCCTGCTGTTTTTTCTAAAGCAATTTCCATTAAAAGCTGTTCTACTTCTGATACCACTTCCGATAGTGCCCCTTCTTGCCCTGTCAATGCTTTTTGAGCCACCCATTGTTTGAATAGATTTTGCCATTGGCCTGTACCTGCTTGCTCTCCCATAACTTCTGTCGTGAGTTCATTCGGTAAATCATCCATTTCTACAGTGGCTGCAGGTGACATAACCGTTAACCAACGGCAGGTATTTTCTAACTGTCTGACATTACCAGGCCATGGCAATTGGCTTAAATAAGTTTCGACATTCGGCGATAGGTTTTTTATTTGAACAGCTAATTCATTACTCGCTTTGTTTAAAAAATAATTGGCTAGGGCTGGAATATCTTCCCTTCGGTCACGTAAAGCCGGACTTTGAATACGGATAACATTAAGTCGATGGAACAAATCTTCACGAAAGTCACCACGTTCAACTAATTGTTCTAAGTTTTGGTGTGTAGCCGCTACGATTCTGACATCACATTTAATAGAGCTATGCCCCCCTACTCTGAAGAATTCACCATCAGAAAGGACTCTCAATAGTCGGGTTTGTAAATCCAACGGCATATCACCAATTTCATCGAGGAATAACGTCCCACCATCGGCTTGCTCAAAGCGTCCTTTTCGTGCGGCATGGGCTCCTGTGAAAGCCCCTTTTTCATGTCCAAAAAGTTCTGATTCCATTAATTCTTTTGGAATCGCTGCCATATTCAAGGCGATAAATGGGTCTGATGCTCTAGGGCTGTGTTTGTGTAATGCATTGGCAATCAGTTCTTTACCCGTCCCTGATTCACCGTTAATTAAGACTGTGATGTTAGAACGTGATAGTCGACCGATCGCCCGAAAAACTTCTTGCATCGCGGGTGCTTCACCAATAATCTCTGTCCCGATATCAATTGGTTCTTCATCAACTGGTGGATTTTCTTGGTGATGTACTATGGCACGTTGAACTAAGTCGACAGCTTCATCAACATCAAACGGTTTAGGAAGGTACTCAAAAGCCCCACCCTCATAAACCGATACAGCACTGTCCAAATCTGAATAGGCCGTCATAATGATGATTGGCAAATTCGGTGCGATTTGCTTAATTTCAGCCATTAATTGCAAACCATCAATCCCTGGCATACGAATATCACTGACTAAAACATCAGGACAACTTTTTTCTAATTCATTCAGGACACTATTACCATCTTCAAATGCACGAACAACAACACCGTCTGCTTCTAAAGATTTCTCGAGTACCCAACGGATAGAGCGATCATCATCTACAATCCATACATTTGATTTATTCACTGACTTGCTCCAACGGGAAAATGACTGAAAATACCGTACGGCCTGGTTGACTGGCACATGAAATTGCCCCTTGATTTCTATTCACTAGGCTCTGACAAATATAAAGTCCTAAACCCGTTCCTTCAGGTCGTCCTGTCACCAAAGGATAAAACATACTTTCCTGTAATGATGGAGGGATCCCCTTCCCATCATCAATAATATCTATGCCTGCCGCGAGTCGATAACGCGTATCATCGATAGTTTCATGGCGTTTAATTCGGGTTTTAAGGATGATTTTTCCTACGCCATTTATCGCTTGTACAGCATTACGCACTAAGTTTAAAAACACTTGGACAAGTTGATCGAAATCGACTTCTAACTCAGGAATACTCGGGTCATAGTCAGCTTTGAAAACTAGTCGCTCATCGACTTCAGCGTTCACCAATTGGCGAACGCGCTGCAAAACTTCGTGAATGTTGACCTGTGTCTTTTCAGTTTGCTGATGGGGTACGAGCATGCTGGCCATTAGATTCTGTAGGCGATCGGCTTCACTAATGATGATGCTGGTATATTCTTTTAACTCATTTGAATCGAGTTGCCGCTCTAATAACTGCGCTGCACCACGTAAACCACCTAAAGGGTTTTTAATTTCATGGGCTAAGCCACGTACTACTTGCTGCTGTGCATGTAAACTTTCATCGCGGCTAATGCGGTTTTTACTATCTAACTGAAAGAACTCTAATAAAACAGATTGTCTGCTATCCTTGATCTCCAATGGCTTAATGACGCAATCCACAACGACTTCACCTGTTGATGGAATATATATTTTCATCTCACGCTTGATGAGTTCTTGTCCCGTTTGCTGAACCTTAGTTAAACCGACAAACAAGTTTTCTTCACCCGGTAATATGCTTTGAAATGGAATCAGCTCAGCTTGGCGCAAACTAATATCAAACAGTACTTCAGCAGAAGCATTAATGAATTTTACTTTGCAACTTTCATCCAAGATGACAATGGCACTGGCTAAATGCTCAATAATATTTTGGTGCAACGACTCGCTCATAAGCTTTCAGCTAACCCCTTAGCAACTTTAATAGTCCTATTTACTAACAACAGCAATAAATGCTCCAATTTATTACTTTGCCGCGATATAAATTATTTTTACTTTAAAAACATATATTTAAAATTCGAAGATGTGCGTAAGAACTGTGCAAACTCTCGACGTGATGCACTTAGCCTATTCTATTCCACTTCTTAACGCACCACAATGGTGCAATAAAAGGCATAGAAATATCTAACGAAGAATTAACTAGTTGCCACGTATGATAGTGGCGATGGCTTGAGGCTGAGCTGGCTGTCTATTTTTTGCGGTAGATTTTCGATGTACATGGAATAAAACTGATTTACTGGTTATTAACACCTTACCTTTCTTATCCACAACCGATAACGCCAAAATATGGCTATCGCGATCGAGGTTATCGAACGTGTAGCTGAGACCTGTCTGTGCCTCATCTACTTTTTTGCCATCAAGCCTAAACTGTACGTTATCTGCTCTTTGACTATTAAGTTCTGGCTGAACATGGACTGTGGCCGTTAAAATACCACCACCAGCCCAGATGTTCTGGTTCTGTTCAGGTGAGGTGAGGTGATGCTGATTTTATACTTGGATTTTTTAACATCCTATGCAGCAGCTTCTTCAGGTGGTGCCGAATTTTCAATAGGCAAAATTGGCAGAGGTGCTGCTTCGTAGTTCGTTAGTTCTTCCAGCTCAATTAATTCAGCTTTCGTATCCGGCTCGTCAACGTTACCCTCTCTATCGACAGAACGATAGATATCATTGGCTTGTACAGACAATGGCAACAAAAATAAGACTATTAGGCGAAATTTCATGCCCTGAATCATAGGCCAGCTTATTGACTTGTACGAGACTAACAAACAAAAAAATGCCCCCTTTCGGAGGCATTTCATTATGCTTGTTTGACTGCTAAACATTTATACGCTGTAGTACATATCAAATTCAGCAGGATGCGTTTCCATACGCATACGTGTCACTTCTTCCATTTTCAATTCAATGTAGCCATCGATCATGTCATCAGTAAATACGCCGCCTTCTTTTAAGAAGTCACGATCTTGATCTAACGCTTCTAGTGCTTGATCTAGAGAATGACAAACTTGTGGGATCGCTGCTTCTTCTTCAGGTGGTAAGTCATATAAATCTTTATCCATTGCATCGCCAGGATGAATTTTGTTTTTGATACCATCAATGCCAGCCATTAATAATGCTGAGAATGCTAAGTAAGGATTCGCTGTTGAATCAGGGAAACGTACCTCAATACGACGACCTTTCGTATTGTTTACAAAAGGAATACGAATTGACGCACTACGGTTACGTGCTGAGTATGCCAGCATAATTGGTGCTTCAAAACCAGGTACTAGACGCTTGTAGCTGTTTGTTGAAGCATTAGTGAACGCATTCAATGCTTTAGCATGCTTGATAACACCTCCGATGTAGTAAAGTGCTGTTTCAGATAAACCGCCATATTTATTACCTGAGAATAGATTTTCACCATCTTTAAATATAGACATATGGACATGCATACCATTACCGTTATCACCCACTAATGGCTTAGGCATGAAAGTCGCCGTTTTACCATAAGCATGTGCAACATTATGAATAATGTATTTTAATTGCTGTACTTCATCCGCTTTTTTCACAAGCGTGTTGAACTTAGAGCCAATTTCACATTGGCCAGCTGTAGCTACTTCGTGATGATGTACTTCTGTTGATTGACCCATTTCTTCGAGCGTTAAACACATCGCCGAACGGACATCTTGTAGTGAATCAACTGGTGGCACTGGGAAGTAACCCCCTTTAACACTCGGGCGATGACCTTTGTTACCGTCAGCAAAGACTTTTTCGGTGTTCCATGAAGACTCATCTGAATCTACTTTGTAGAACGATCCCGAAATATCACTACCCCAACGGACATCATCCAACACGAAAAACTCATTTTCAGGGCCGAAATAAGCTGCATCACCAATACCTGTCGATTGCATATGGGCTTCAGCACGATGTGCCACACTGCGAGGGTCACGCTCGTAACCTTGCATTGTTGCAGGTTCGATAACATCACATGTGATGATTAAAGTGTTGTCATCCATAAATGGGTCCATCACCGCTGTTTCAGGATCTGGCATTAGAATCATGTCAGACTCATTAATTCCTTTCCAACCTGCTACTGACGAACCATCGAACATATTACCTTCAGTGAAAGTATCTTCATCAATAGTATGCGCAGTGTAAGATACATGTTGCTCTTTACCGCGAGAATCAGTGAAACGGAAGTCAACGAAGCTGACTTCCTCATCTTTAATCATTTGAAGCACTTTTTCGACAGACATTAAACTTTTCTCCAATTTTAAAAATTACTGTGAGTTGTGAGATAAATACTCATCCTAAGCCACAACAGCATAAAATAAGCCAACTTTATCATCTATATAAATCAGATAGTTAACAACCCACCACCCCCTAAAATGCACCATTATGGTGCCATCAAAAGCGGTTTGCACCATTTTGACCTATGTTTTTACTTCGAGCGTAATAATGATTTCACCCTCTTTTTCTGCTGTTTCAACTACCTCGTGGCCATTGATTCTCGACCATGTGGGTATATCACTCAACGCACCTGGATCGGTACAAATGACGTCTAATATATCACCAACAACCAGTTCCTTAATTTTATTTTGTGTTTTTATCACTGGCATGGGACACAACATCCGCCTGACATCTAATTCATGGCGACTCATACATGCCACTCCTCAAGCACTTGCTCTGTCGATAGAGGCGTAATTTTCAGTGTCTCCACAGTTTCACCCGGTATGGTCAATGTCATTTCAACTTCATATTCATCTCTGCCTTGTCCGTAACGCGCGACGATGCTGGCGGCATGCGTCCTATCTTCATCAGCAATATCACCATCGATGAGTGCTAACGGCCCATTATGACTAATCGCTTGGATTGAAGAATATTGCTTACGGTAGCCTTCTAAATATTGGCTTTCACCTGCATCCCGGGCAATGATCAATTTATAGCTACCTTTTGGTCTAAGATGTCGACCGACTTTGAGCAGCATAATATCGTCTATTTCATACTGACGGCTGCCCCGACCCTCCCATAAATCGACTAATTTATCCGAATACTTTTTATCCGTTAGAAAACAACAGCCGCCCGCAGGTGAGGCATAATCTGTGAACCCATATTTTTCAGCCAATGCCATTTGTGGTTTTCTACTGCGACCACTAAAATCATGTAGTTTTTCTCTATCTACCCATCCTTCAATTTCAGGCCTACTCTCAGGTAAATTTTTCGCACACAGGGGTCTAAGTAAAATATCATCTGCACCTGACTCTTCTGCGACGATCGGCATGGTTTGTTTACGTTGCGACATGGGTCTTTGACCAATCACTTCACCAGTGATAATAAAATCAAAACCGTCCTTGTGATTGTCTTTTATCCACCGCACCGCTTTATTCACCATGAAAATTTTGCAATCAAGGCAGGGATTTATATTGGCGCCATAGCCATGCTTGGGGTTCAACAATACGTCTTTATATTCCTGAATTACATCAACAATATGTAATTTGATGCCCAATTGTTCCGCTACCCAAAGTGCGTTGTTTCGCTTTTGCTTTTCTTTATCTTGATTTCGAATCGCATGGGTATGTCCTTCTACACAAAAACCGGTATAAAAGTTAATACCTTCAACTTCGATGCCTTGCTCTTGTAATACTCGCACGGCGAGCATTGAATCCAAGCCACCCGAGATTAATGCGATTGCTTTGTGTTGTTGTGCCATTATGCTGTCCCACCCACTGTCAGCCCTTCAATTTTCAAAGTGGGTTGACCTACGCCGACAGGCACACTCTGACCTTCTTTACCGCAGTTACCTACACCAGTATCTAATTCGAGATCGTCTGCAACCATGCTGATCCGGCCCATAACCTCAGGCCCATTACCAATCAACGTTGCCCCTTTGACGGGTTGTGTCACTTCGCCATTCTCGATGAGATACGCTTAGCTGCTTGAAAATACGAACTTGCCCGATGTGATATCCACTTGACCACCACCAAAGTTAACAGCATAAATGCCATTTTTAACGGAGGAAATCACTTCTTCAGGTTTATGCTGACCCGGTAGCATGTAGGTATTTGTCATTCTTGGCATCGGTAAATGTGCGTATGACTCACGACGGCCATTGCCTGTACTTTTTGTCCCCATCAATCGGGCATTTTGTTTATCTTGCATGTAGCCCGTTAACTTGCCGTTTTCAATCAAGGTCGTATTTTCAGTCGGTACACCCTCATCATCGACAGTTAATGAGCCTCGACGATCTTGTAAAGTGCCATCGTCAACAACGGTACATAATGGTGAAGCCACCATTTCCCCCATTCTGCCTGAGAATGCAGAACTGCCTTTGCGATTAAAGTCACCTTCTAAGCCATGACCTACAGCTTCATGCAATAAAACACCCGGCCAGCCCGATGCTAATACTACGGTCATATTACCTGCTGGGGTATCAATGGCTTCAAGGTTAACGAGAGCCTGCCTTACCGCTTCTCTAGCATAATCGCTGGCCATATCATTATCTTGAAAATAACAGTAATCAAGACGTCTTCCACCACCAGCATTGCCCCGTTCTCGACGGCCATTTGATTCAACAATGACACTGACACTCATTCTAATCAGTGGTCTGATATCGGTCGCTAAAGTACCATCACTAGCAGCTATCAATATCGTATCTAATTCCCCAACAAGACTCGCACTGACTTGTATCACTTTTGGATCAGCTGCTCTTGCCACTTGGTCGGCTGTTTGCAATAACGTTAATTTTTGTTCTACGGATAGGCTGGCTAAGGGATCTTCACTGCCATAGAAATGGGCTACTTGTGTCTTTTTCCATGCTTGCACTGAATGTGATTCGCCCTGGCGGGAAATAGCACGTGCAGCTTTCGCAGCACTATTTAAGGCCGGTAGAATTAAGTCATCTGAATAGGCAAACCCTGTTTTTTCACCACTACATGCTCTAACGCCAACACCCTGTTCAATGTGATAACCACCATCCTTGATAATGCCATCTTCCAGCACCCAGTTTTCTTGTCGAGACTGTTGGAAATATAAATCAGCATAATCAACACCCTTACCCATCGATATCGCTAAAGCTGCTTCCATATCGGCTTCTGTTAAGCCCGTAGGAACAAGGAGTTGCTGAGCCACTTGCTGGTAAGAGTCGGTCATGAATTAATCTTAAATAAACATCAAAGAGGCGTAAGATAATACCAGAATTAGGGTCGAAACTCTTGTGATTATTGCTTAGGTAAGGTGATACCTGCGGTTTGCAAGTCTGGGTTTTGCCAAGGGCCGGACAATGTATAGTTATAACTGACAACATTCAAGATATCTTTATCAAACAAATTCCCCGCTAGTTTGTCGGCTAATAGTATCGCTGTACCCACACCTAAACCAATTGGACCGCCCGCAACAGCACCGGCTAATGGCAAGGTCGATGATACATTCGGCGTTATCTTAACAGTTTGGTCATAGCGTTGATTAACAATATCGATAGGCCCATTAATTTCAATTTCAGCAGCTTCGCTTTTCAATTTAAATCGGTTTGTTGTTGCTATGCCTTTCGCCACAGAAAAAACACCTCGAATCGACTTGTAATTTAGCCCTTTACCAAATAATTCATTGAAATCTAGGGCCAATCGTCGTGGAACTGCAGCTATACTCATTAAACCAAATACACGACCTGACGCGCCGGGCTCTATTTCATTGAGTTTACCCTTTTTCAGTTTAAACCCAACTGACCCCGCCATCATTTTCTCTGAAAAAGCCAATGGTTCATCAGGCCAAGAAAGTGCAATATCTAGTTTAGATTCTTGTGCTTCAATTGATGGTTGATAGCCGAAACGTTCTAATAAACCAGCAAAATCGTTACTTTCTGCTTGAATCGCTACTACTGTCTTATCGCCTTCAGGAGATCTTGACCAACGTCCTTCTGTTATGCGTGCTTGATATACCTGTGACCGCAAATGACCCTGCTCTATCACCCAGCTATTTCCTTGTGTGCTGGCCGTTAACTTAAAGTTACCTAATGCTTTATCTGACAAGAATAAGTCAGCAATATTAATTGCCATAGCCGGCCATAATGCCGATCGCTTAGTCTCCGTTTTATTACTTTTTTTTGGTAATACTAGCGCAAGCTTGTCTAAATCAATCCGTATTTTGTCAGTATTCGAAGGTTTTTGCGGAACCGTGACTGAACCAATCATGTCGGGACTTGCCATTTCTATCTGCCAACGCTTAGCTAGTCTGTGGGCTGTCGCATTGAAAGCAGAAAATTGTTGGCCGGAGCCAATGAGTTTTTCCGTTTTCAGCGTCACTGTCGCCAATTCTGATAATGATGATTTTCCTTCTGTCTCTTGCTGTCCTGCCCAGACTACCCATTGATCGACGTTTAATTCAGGTAAGGTGATAGCGACATTATTGGTATTTTTCACGCCATTCATTGTCATGACTAGGTCGACATTATCAGCATAGGTCATGTTGTAACTCGGGTTTTGCGCACTCTGATTAAATACTATTTTCAGGTTTTCACTTTGATCCTCACGCTTTTGAAACGGTTCAGGTAAAGCGATCGACAATCCCTTCAAATCTGACGTTAATGTCACATCGGTATAAAAATCACCTATACCCCGCTCCGATACTATTACTGCCAACTCGTATGGCGTTGAACCTCGAATAAAATCAGGGACTTGATTGGGCCAAGTTTGTCGTAGTCGAGGGCTTGATAGCACACTATTGGCCTTGATAACTGTCGCATCGTTTTGAGGAGCCACATCTACTTTCACGGATTGCCCTAAGAACTGCCCAGTCAACTTATCTGATATGACGCCATCATTGTTGAAATTAAGGCGTCCTGTGATTTTTGTGGCCGCCAATTTAGGGATTGTTCTTTTATAAATATGGCTGCCCAAGAAACTGACATGTCCTGCTACATCTGTATTGTCGGGATCAGCTAGAGGCACCTTTAAGCCTAATTTGATATTACTGTTTCCTTTGGCTAAAACGGCCCTAGCCACTGACCCAAAACGTTGATTTAATGGGCTATTACGCAAAAAATTGAGCGCTTTTTGTGTTGTCCCAGCCAATTGCCCATCAATTGTTAAGATCGGCTCATCTTCGATCAGTTTTTCAATGTCAACAACGACGTCTTTAAAGGAAAAACCAGCGATCGCGCCTTGTTGGCTTTCAATGTGTAAGTTATTGCCTTGTCCTGTGATGCTACCACTTACACCGAATAAATCCGGCCACTTATCGGCATAGTGTAATTGCAGTCCTTCTACGGCCAAATCTAGCTTAAACTCTCCACGCGCTTTATCTTGCTCATTTTCATAAGGAAAAGCAGATGAGTCGCCTTTTAAATAAATTCGGCCTTGTTTGATCTTACCGGCTAAAAAAGCATTTTTTGACCAGTTCTTAAAATTTGTACTTAAAATCTTTTCTGGTATGTACGCTTTCCAGCGTGCGGCTTCGACATCGCTCAGCGTTAAGGCAATATCATTAATCAGTTCGCCTTGTGCGGTTTTGACAATTTCACCATCTAAAAACAAGTCTAAATCTGCATTATTAATATTAAGACGCTTACTCTCTAGCTGCCAACTATCTAAATCTGGTTGCAACTGTATCGCTACTTCACCACTAATCTCATCAAAAAAAAGCGGTGCTTTTAGCCAAGCCGCTGGCGAGACAGTCACTTTTTGGCTAGCCAGCTTAATCTCGGCTCTCTGATCTTCGAATGTGATTTTAACATTGAGATTATCAATACCTGGATATTCTTTCCAAGCTGATAATTCACCATCAATCAACTGAAAGCGAGCAATATTAAGACCCGCTTTAGGTTCAAATACAAATTCATAATTTTGTAACTCCCCTTGTGGCTTTTGTCCTATTATTTGTTCGGGTAAATGCACCGATAAACTCAAAATAGTAATGATATCTTCTATTCTTAGAAAATCCCCAATCACTTCTAACTGCTCATCTTGATTGACTATTTTAAATGATGATATTGGCCAAGCATTATCATTCATATCCAGTTGTAGTTCATCGACTTTCAATGTCCAACCCGTCTTATGCTGCTGCCAATCAAGTCGAGCCGTTAGTTGATCTATAATAACGGATGGTTTTTGTAGCCCAGACGGTTCATGCTCGCTAGTCAATTGGCCCTGATTCAAATCAAGTGTCAGTTGTGATGTATTCAAACGCGACCCAATACCTTTACCTGTCATCACTGCGTTAACCCGACCCTGCTTGACTTTCACACTCTGGAAAATCAGATCGTTTTGTAATGGTGCAAGTTGAACCTCATTGGCTGCCACTGTCCATTGCCAGGTTGTTCTCTCAGGTGCTTGTTCATTCAATAACCAATTGGCCTTAAATTCGATGCTCTCGCCTAATGATGCTGGTACTTGGACTAGGCCATTCGCTTGCCACTTATTAAGTTGATGTTGAATCAGTGCGTTATCGATCTGATAGCGGCCGGTTAAAACAGTTTTTTGTTGATCTGTAAAATCAACCGTGATATTTCTTAAATGAACGCTATTTAGTGCATTAGAACGCACTAATAATTCTGCAAATAAAGGCGTTGAATCCCCTTGCTGATT
>ERZ1039804.572-NODE-572-length-23870-cov-8.964938_pt1 | contig 23870 bp, 22 predicted proteins | sample MGYA00383089_ERZ1039804 | MGnify/ENA primary metagenome ERZ1039804 (study PRJEB29581, sample SAMEA5548359) | metagenome | biome: marine; feature: coastal; material: water | depth 1 m | study: Short-term variability in the microbial, nano- and picoplankton dynamics...
CCAACAGACGCTGACTGATACATATTGCCAAGCGCATACATCTCTTTGGCAAACTCAGACGGCACGTAGGTATAGATTGACTCATTCTGGGTTTTAACGATTTGAAACGGCTGCGGTTCAGGCATTGCTGGCGCATCGTTGCCCTCGGAGGCTGCGGCCAGGCAGGCCTCTTGATAGGCCTCAGCTTGCTCAGCGCCTTCGACAAACACCTTGTCCAGATGAGCACGGCAACGGCCCGCAATGCGCGCTTTAAAGATACGCGATTCCCGTGACACACCGCTGAGGTCGGCGGCCTTAAAATAGGAGGCTTTGGCGTTTTCCATCGCCTTCTTGAGGGCTCTATTTTTTAGTATTGGTAATACCATCCCAATCTCCTTTAATCTGAAACATGGTCGTGCATCTGCACGCGCAGCTTATTGACGCAGGCTGAGAGAATTTGGCTCACTCTGGACTCACTTATTTCCAGGACGGCGCCAATTTCTTTAAGATTCATTTCTTCTACATAGTAAAGCGAGACAACAGTTCTATCGCGCTCAGGAAGGTTGCCGATGGACGCGGCCAGGGTTTCCATAAACTGCTCTTCCACCATGTCACTTTCAGGCTCACTGCCTTGGCTGCTTGGCAGATCCACTGACTCTGGAAGCTGTGCCTCCAGTGAAACTGTCTGAAAGCGGTGAGCATGGGTGCGCTCTTTTTGAAATGTCTCAGCATCCTTGCCCATAAAGTCCGCTAGCTCTGCTTGCGAGGGCGCGCGCCCCAACTGTCCTGTTAGCGCTTCGGTTGCCTCATTGTGATCGCGGATGCTGACAATGGCCGAGCGCGGGAGATAGGACATTTTGCGCACCTGATCGAGAATAGCGCCGCGGATACGATTTTTCGCGAATATTTCAAAGTCCACGCCTTTGCTGGCATCAAAGGATTTGTCCGCTTCTATCAGACCGATCATGCCGACCTGAATCAGCTCTTCGAGTTCCATAAAGTTTGGCAGGCGAGCCTTTAGATGAAGCGCGACTCTTTTCACCAGGCCAATGTGATCTACCAGAGAGGTACTCGGTTGGCTGGCATTTTGAATCTCTTCATAGAGACTGGCATCAGACATGGTTATGACACCTTTGAGGCCAGCTGGGCAGCGACGCGCTCAACAAAAAACTGGATATTGCCATTGAGGGGAACATCGGGTTCAAGGTGCATAATCTCCTTGGCCAGGTTGCCGAAATCGCGAGTGGCAACTGAGGCTGGCGAATAAGTCACCAGCGGTTGCGAGGCCTTTGTAGCCTGAACCACCATGCTGTCGGCACTGATCGAGTGCAGGTATTTAATCTGTCCGCCGAGGAAATTTTGGACGACGGAGTTAATGCTGGTGAAGAGACGCTGGCCTTCGCGTTGCGATTCAACACCATTGGGCACCAGAAAAATACGATCGAGATTATGTTCCTGCATCATCACTTTGATGGTGCTGTAGGCGTCAGCAATGGAGTAGGGTTCGTTTTTAACCACCACAAGTCTGTACTGACAGGCGCCCATAAAGGCCATTACCGAATCGGAGAGGCCGGCGGCGACGTCGACAATGAGATAGTCAATATCATCATCGAGTTCTGAAAAAGCATGAATAATTCCGGCAGTTTCTTGCGAGCTGAGGGATGCCATGCGCTGAATGCCAGTGGCGCCTGGAACCAGTTTGATACCAGATGGCCCCTCGACAATAATGTCGCTGAGGCTTTTCTCACCGGAGACCACATGGCTGAGATTAAATGGTGCTCGAATACCCAGTGCGAGTTGAGCATTGGCCAGCCCCAGGTCGGCATCAAAAATCATCACTTTTTTGCCGACCGAGGCAAGTTTCATCGCGAGGTTTATCGAGACGGTGGTCTTACCAACGCCGCCTTTGCCGCTGGCAATGCCGATAATCTGTGTAGCCGGTCTATCCATAAAAGTCTGTAACTCTTTATTAAGTCAACGCGTTAGCACGAGCGCTCAGTCGGTTATCTGCCGCACTGACGCATCTCTTCGTGCTGGTATATCGATGTAAACATTTGGGCTGGATGCTGATTTTGATACACAGCTTTTAATTGTAATTTTTGGTCGCGATCTCATTTTCGTTGATTACCTATACCTAGTCAAACGAAATACGGGGTCAGGAAAATTGCAGTGGCAGTTGCGATAGAGCCTGCTCTGCAAGAGTTAAACCCGTTAACGGAATCGCACTATCTGCAATAGTAGGCAGTACCGCCGCTACGGAGACAGGTGTCGGGTTATTAAGAAGTAGAGAGATAACTGCCCAGGGATGAACCTCACCTTCAAAGCGTGACAGCATTACCGAATCCCACATCAGGCCATCCGCTCTCAACTGACGTTTTGCCGATGCTTCCGATGCGTCTGCAGCTACGACAAGATGCTTTTGCGCCTCGGGCAGTGCAGCGCTGAGTTTTTCAATATGGGTTGCAATATCGACGCCAGAGGTATCGATAATAGTGAGCTTGCGAGTACTGACTTCAGTGATCAGCTGGGTCAGCATATCAATCGACGTCGCGCGGAAAGTTTCAACGCCGGCTTGAGAGCCAATTAGCTGAGTTTGTGCCCATGCGCCAATGCGAATATCGTTGTAGCTAATCAATGCCACTTCATCTTCACCGTATTGCTGAGCCATCTGCTTTGCCAAACGTCCCGCCATCAGGGTTTTACCTGACCCGGAATTGCCGGCAATAATATGGATGCCCTGCATACCACCCAGTAAATCAACTGATCCTATTGCACCACCCATCGCGGCGGTGATCTCTTCGATAGCTTCGGGCATGGAGTTGCTCTGATTGATCAACTCGACAACAGATTCCCGCAGGCCGAGAGGCATGCCCGTCTCGTTGAACGCTGCGATCAGGGGACGCATCTCTTCGCTAACCGCCAGAGTGCCGGTCCAGGAATCTTTCTGCTGAGCCAGTTTGAACTCATCGCGCATCAGGCTGAGCTCCTGCTTTACCAGGTCGACAATTTCTCGCGCCTTTAAATACTCGCGGTCTGCAGCTTGCTTGTGCTCCTCTGCGTTTAAGGCATTGCTGGCTCTGTCCAATGGTCGCTCTGCTAGTGGGGTGCGGGCGGATACGGCAATTGGAGAGGGTACTTTTTTCAGGGGTGGAGGAGCAGTCTCGGAGATGCTCTCGGGCTCGATAAGCGCGCTGCTCTCGATAAGCGCGCTGCTTGGCACGGCCATGGGCTTACCGGCTATCTGTGCATCGATAAAGTCATCAAAACTAATGCCACTGTTGCCGGCGGCCGGCGCTTCAGGGGATTTATTCAGTGCCGCTTTGACATCAGAAACCAGATCAAGGGCGACAATGATCTCGGTTTGGCCCTTGACCTTGCTATTGGCAACAATCATGGCGTCTTCACCGTGAAGGTTAAATACTTTCTCCATTGCGCTGCGTGTATCCGGGGCGAGTATGCGTTGTAGTTCCATTGTTCAATTACCTTGTATTAATCTGTTTCATCAATATTAACGGTTGCCACTACCTTCACCGATTGATCTTCCGGAATCTCACTGTAGGAGAGAACGGTGAGATCGGTGAGACGGTGGCGAATAATTTTTGACAGCCAAGGGCGAATACCCGGTGAGACCACAAGCACTGCGGGAAGACCCTGATTCTCAACTGTCTGAGTATTTTCGGCCAATGCTTTTAAAAGGCCTTCGGCCAGCTTTGGTTCGATGACCAGGCTCTGGTTGCCGGCGCTCTGCTGCAGAACGTTGTGGAGCATTTGCTCGAGCGAAGGCTCCAGGGTAATCACTGGCAGGTTGTCATTGATCTCCACCAGTCCTTGCACAATCATACGTCCGAGCTTTGGGCGCACGGCTGCTGTCAGTTCATCGGCATCCTGAGTTCGCACACTTTCAGTGGCGAGCGCCTCAATGATGGTGCGCATATCTCTTACCGAGACCGATTCATCGAGAATGTTTTGTAGTACTTTCGTAATGGTGGCCAGCGATAATTTGTCCGGCACCAGATCTTCCACGAGCTTTGGCGCCCGAGCGGCGACTTTATCAAGCAGCTGCTGGGTTTCATCGTGGCTGAGTAGTTCAGCGGAATTGGTTCGCAGCAATGTATTTAGATGGGTCGCAATGGCTGTTGCTGAGTCGACAACGGTATAGCCGAGGGTTCGGGCATAGTCCCGCTGACTTGGGTCGATCCATACCGCATCCAGGCCAAAGGCCGGCTCTTTGGTCGCGATACCCTCAATTTCTCCATGAACCTGTCCGGGGTTAATCGCCATTTCACGGCCGACTTTGATCTCTCCCTTACCTCTTACCACGCCGTTCATAACAATATGGTAAACATCAGGAGCCAGATCAAGATTGTCACGGATGCGAATGGGTTGAATCAGAAAACCGAGTTCTGCCGAGAGCTTTTTGCGTACACCTTTGACTCGTGAAAGTAGCTGTCCACCAGTATCTGGATTGACCAGCGGGATCAAGCCATAGCCAATATCCAGGCCGACAAGATCAACCTGGTCGACATCGTCCCAGCCCAATTCTTCTCTGTTGGCATTTTCTTTCTCTGATGCGGCGGCATCCAGCGTGACATTTAATTCGTGCTTTTGCGCATCCTGTGCGAGGTAGTATCCGAGCACTGCGGCGCAGGCGCCAAGGCTTAAAAACATAACATGTGGCATGCCTGGAACCAGCCCGAGCAGGATCAAAATACCCGCCGCGACAAAGAATGCCATGGGGTTGTTTAGCTGGCTTTTCGCCTGATCAGACATTGACTCTGACGTGGTTACACGGGTGACAATAATTGCCGTAGCCAGAGATAACAGGAGTGATGGAATCTGCGCGACCAGACCATCACCAATGGTCAGCAGAACATAGATGCGGCCAGCTTCGGAAAAGCTCAGATCATGCTGACCGATGCCGATAATCAGGCCGCCAATAATATTGATTAACAGAATCAATAAGCCGGCAATGGCGTCGCCGCGAACAAATTTCGAGGCACCGTCCATCGAGCCGAAAAAGTCTGACTCTTGAGAAAGCTCTTCACGACGAAATTTGGCGGTTTCCTGATCGATAACGCCCGCATTGAGATCGGCGTCGATAGCCATCTGCTTGCCGGGCATGGCATCCAGGGTAAAGCGGGCAATAACCTCGGACACCCGTCCGGCACCTTTGGTGACAACGATAAAGTTAATAATCATCAAAATAGAGAAGATAATAAAACCGACAAGATAGTTGCCGGCAATAACAAACTCTCCGAAGGCTTCGATCACCTTGCCCGCGGAATCAGATCCCTCATGTCCCTTGACCAGAACAAGGCGTGTCGAGGCGACATTGAGTCCCAGCCGCAACATTGTGGCGAGCAACAAAATTGAAGGAAAGGATGAGAAGTCCAGAGGCTTGGAGCTATTGATGGCGACCATAATAATCACCAGTCCGACAATAATGTTAAAGGTAAAGAGAAAATCTAATAAAAATGCCGGCAGTGGCAGAATCAGCATTGAGATAATCAGCAAAACCAGTGCCGGAACACCCAGTGATGACAGTTCGATTTTCGACATGTCCTGTCGTATGTTTGACAGTATTGCGCTAGCCATTAAATAAAGCCTATTAAAAACAACAAGTTAGTTTTCTGCGTTACAGTAAATTTCTTTTCCATACCCATACTTAGCAATATCTGTGCCATAGCAGATAGCCATATTTCAGCGTCCGGAAATTCACCGCCATGACGGCAGGCCCCCGGGTGCTGTGCTGCTGCAGTCGCGCAAAGAGCGCTGAAAATGGATAACCGGGTTTTTGTACAACCGGCCTAAAGGCAGAGGTTTAACTGTCGATAGTAAAATTACAGAGAATTTAGCTTTGCAGCGCGGACAGAGCTGATTTACCGCCCTCCTTAATAGTGGCGGCTATTCTATGATTCGACCGTAGCAGGAATTACCATGAAAGCACCTGTGTTAAAAAATTTGAAAATCACCGTTCTGAGCAGCGTCTTTGCTCTGCTAGCCAGCTGCACGATGACTGAGGATGAATATAATGCCGCCGTGGTTGAGACCCTGGTCAGCGACAAGGGCAATATTCTCGCTACGGGTTATGCAGTTATCAGTGTTCAGCCGCACGATAACCCGGCTCAACAGCGTTTGTTATCAATTCGTGCCTCGAAATTGGATGCCTACAGATCCCTGATGGAACAGGTCTATGGCCAGTATCTGGATGCCAGCACCACTGTGGGTCAGCTGGTTGTTGAAAACGACACTTTTCGCACCCGTGTTCAAGGGGTCATTTACGGCGCCCACCTGGTCAGCATCACGCCAGTGGGAGACGACACCTATGAAGTGACCATGTCTCTCGATCGCGATATCGTTAGCGATTTGCGTGCCCTCTATCTCGAGCAGATGATCAGCCGCCCCGGCGCCTGATAGCGCTCTGTTGCGAAGATCTATCATGAGTCTATCATCCTTACAGCGCCTCTATCGCACTGGCTTGATCGCCGCGGCTCTGCTCTGCACTGCCGAAATGGTCTCTGCCTCTGCGGCAGATCGTCGGCTCGAGGCGATCAAACAGGCACTGATTGATCTCAGTCTTGGCTCTGAATTGCAGCTTTCCGCCAGTGCCTATGTTGATGCTCGAGGTGTATTGCATGAGTCATCTCTGGTAACTAGCCAATCACAGGTGCGCGGTGTTCGCGTCCTGTCCTATCTTGAAGAGGCCGGCATAAGTACAGCAAGTCTCGATGCGATTGTGGCTGCCAGTGAATGTGCGATTTCACGGCCGGATCTGCGCCGCCAGGTGTTAGTCAATGTTGATTACGGTGAAGGAAATCCGCGCCTCGGTGACCACTATATGAGCGAAGTGGCGGCACTCTCACAGCAGAGCGTCGTCGCGGCGCTCTCTGAGTCAGCGAGCTGGGCAGTGGTTGAGCAACAGAGCTTTTCCAGCCGTTATCACCAAAAAATGGCCGCCAGCAATAACCTTCAGCCGCCATTGGAGCTGCAGGTCGCGCTGGGCGAAGCATTACCCCGGCGGGCGAGTAGGGCTCAAATCAATCAGTATCTCAGCAATCAAAGTGCCAGTGCGCTGTATCAGACTGGTTCAAAAATAGCTGCCCTCTCGGATAGACAATCCTGGCCATCCCAGACGCTAGCCTGGAGTTTGCGTCTGATTGATCCAGTACTAGGTCAGGTTATACTCACCGAAAACGGAAGGATTAACTACCCGAGTCAGGATCGCGGTTATAGTAAGTCGTATCTACCTGGGCGATTTGTCAGTGAGTTGTCGACCCTGTCCCAGCGTTTTGTGGCAGCAGCAGAAGATGTGCTGCAGTGCTCGCCGCGCTATTACCATGTCAGTCGCAGTGGCCGCCACGGGAGCTTTTCTGGTCAGCCAGTGAGTGGCACCCACAGTGACACTTCTAAGCAGGCGCTGGAGTTCAAGATCAATGGGGGAAGGGTTGCAGGTGTGCAGATAGGTGATCAGTTTTTGCTCAGTCGCACACCACAGATTACCGGTGAGGGCGCCAGACTCCATGATATTGAAACGCTGGTTCTCGCCGAGGTGCAGGAGGTCAACCGACACTCTGCAATGCTGAGACCGATTGCCGGTCAGCAGCGGCCCAATACAGCGGCAGAGTCCCGGTCAGGTAATAACCTTTCAAATTATGTAGCAATCTATTTTTAAGTAGCGGATGGAGAAAGTGCAATGCACATATTATCGCAAAGTATAAAAGGCCAGCGCTTGGCCGCAGTAGCAGTTGCTCTGTGTCTATCCAGCAGCGTTGGCTTCGCGGAGCCGCAAGGGGCCGAGCGTGCATTAGCGCAGTTAATGAAGGATGTACAGCGTCTGCAGCCGGTCCTGGCCAAGACAAGCAGTGAAGATGGCTATTACACCACACGCCGCGGTGATACGGTCGATATGATCCTTAAGCGTATGCTACCCAAAATGCCGGTTAAAAAAGCAATTTTGCGTCAGGCGCTGGTAAAGGCCAACCCTCATGCGTTTAAGCGCAGTAATCCAAACTGGATGTATGCTAATAAGAGACTTCGACTTCCCGGCGCCAAGGATATTCACAATGTTATTTTTGTCGAACAATCGGGCAGTAAAAAAAGCAAGCGCGATGAGCGGCTTAGCTGGGTCAAATACCCATAACGGTAACCCTCGCTGCTCGGTTGCCAGCGTACTCACACCACCAGATGGCAGGTAGATAAAGTGCTGGGACCAGAGCTGATCAATTTAACTGCACGGCCGACGCCAATTTTTCTCGAGGGCTCGGCATCAATTCAGCTCACCCAGCAGGCGGCCAAAGACTTAGGTCTTAAAGACGGCCAGGTTATTCAGGCGGTTATTGCTGCCCGCGGTGACCTGCTTAAATTGATGATCAATAATAAAGAGTTGGACTGGCCCGGCAGCAGCCGGTTTAACCCCGGTGACAAGCTCGAGTTCAGGGTTGAGCAAAGCATCTTTGGGCGCGCTTTAATTCCTTTGGCTCGATCCGCTACCAGCCCGGCTCTATCGGCCAAGTCTCCACGCTTGCTCAGTCTTTTGCACCGTCCGCAGCAGGCTTCCGTTCTGGCGGGCCTGTTTAAGCAGGGAGGTCTCGATGCCCTGTTGCAGCAGGGCGGGGGTGCGGAGCAGATTCGCGCCAACTTACTGCTGTTCATGGCAAAGTTATCTCCCCAGGATGTCAAACGTGGTCTGCTTAACTCCGGTCTTTTTGGCGAGGCATTGATCGCCGCTGGCGTTCCGCAACAGGGCCCTGACATCAAACAGCTGTTGCGAATTTTAATGCGCAGTATGCCTCCGCAGAGTGCCGCTGCTGCTGAGCTGGACAGCGCCATTGATGAAGTTGAAAGCAAGCAGCTGGAAAGTTTGCAATCCCAGCAGTCGAGAGAGTATCAGTACAGTTTTGTCCTGCCGTTTATGGACGCTAATCCGGTTGAGGTAGAGCTTTACCGTCAAACCGAAAATGGCGCAGATAGCTCAGATGAATGGGTTATCAACCTGCATACGGAATCCCCCAGTCTCGGGAAGTTATGGCTGAAGACAACCCTCAAATCGGCCAGCAGTATCGAGATGATAATGTGGGCTCCCTTCTCCGATGTTGCGCAGCGAGCTGAGGCCGCCGCCGGCGAGCTTGAATATGAGCTAAGCCGTTTTGGCCTTAATTTATCCAAGCTCGAAGTGCTCAGCGCACCACGTCCTTCACTCAGTGATGGGCTCAGCGGCAGCGGCCAGGTTGTGGATGTCAGCACATGAAACACTATAAACCGCAGCGTCGCGCTGTGGCGCTGGAATATGGTCAGCGATCAGCGCCGGTTATGACGGCCAAAGGCCAGGGTGAACTCGCGGAGTTGATTATTGAAGAGGCAAAAAAGCAGGGTGTGTTCATCGCTGAAGATCCTCAGCTTGTCGGGCTATTGGGTCAGCTTGAGCTTAATGACGAGATACCCGAAAGCCTCTACGTCGCCGTATCGGTGATTCTGTCCTGGGTCTACTGGCTAAAGGAAATGGAGCCGGGCGATGAAAAGATTAGATAAGTTTCCGATGAGGAGCGACGATTAGGCATCGCCCATTCGATTGCGATTTCGGTTGGGGCGCAGCTGGCCGAGACGATCGTAGACTTCGACGCTATTCATGGGGTCGGGAGACTGAATGGTCTGCAGTGCGCCACGAATGGTTTCAAGCTTGTGGTTGATTAGGATTTCATTGCGACGGTGGAGATCGCGACACTCGGACATCAAGGCCACTACCTGGTCCCATATCACCATGGTTGCCGCAGCTTTGTCCTGATCGTCCGTATGTGCTTTGATTTTTTCCAGCAATTCTTCGCTGGAGAGAAAATGCAGGATCTCCAGTTTTTGCGCCTGCAGGACCTCAAACGCGGCAAGATCTTGTTTTTTCAGCGCGGCAAATTCACTGTCTAATAAATGCTTGAGTGCCTGCGCTTTATGAACAGTTTGAGTGAGATGATCTAGATTGGCTGTATTCATAGCGTCAGCATACTGATAAGCAGCATAATACGGAAGGGTATTTTTTGAGCAGCCCTAGTTGATTAATCGGGCAATGACACTGGTATAAGAGTGTTTTATTAATGGATGAGTAGATCTTATATAAAGAGGGCGCGAACTATTTGCCGCCCAACATTCTTTCAATCGCGACAAAGCTTTCTGCAATGCGTCGCTCGTCCAGAGGGTAGCTCCCCTCAGAGATCGCCTGCTTGATTTCAGCAACTTTGGCTTCATCAAAATCGCCAGTTGCCATCGCTTTTTCAACAGTTTCACTGAGAATAACTTTGTCATTTTCCGGAGCAGGCTTTGCCATCTCGGCTTTCCCAGCCGACGCATCATTGGATGTTTTGTTGTTCTTAAGCTTGTCTGCGGGACTGTTCATTTCAACCGCGCTGCGCCCAAGTTTTGAAATACCGTCTGTCATTTCATTATCCTTTCGGGGGTTTTTACCCGAGAATCACTGTCGTCTCTTAGTATATCGGCAGCAGTTATTTTTTCTATAGGGAAATATTTAAAAAAATGTCACTTTTTTCAGGCGCGTCTTAAAGGCGCTTATTTCTCTATTCCAGATATCGGGCTTTTGGTTAGATGCCGCGCGCGTGACCAATACCAGTAGCAATAGCCTGAATCTCTTCACCGGATTCCGGATTCAGCAGAAGTACGCGCTCTTCGAGGCGGGCATTTTCCAGTGCCAGCATCGTCACAGTAATCTCCAGGGCTCCGGAGATTACACTGAGCTGGACATTGTCGCCCTTGCGAATAATATTGATTGGCGTCAGGTCTGACAGTCGCACCAGGCTGCCTGCGGGAAGGTTGCGGATCGCTTGCATATGCCGGGTATTGGCATAGGTTTTCAGAACATCGGCCGGTAAGCGGCCATAAAATTCGCTGATGGCAACATTTTTCCGGCTCAGTGCCTGACCCCTGGCAATGCTCGCCTGGGTAATGAGTACCTTATTTTTCTCCTTGATATCGTAGCTGAGAAGCAGGTGGCCGCGCTTTAAATCCCGTGCAGCCTGAGCGCCTTTCAGTCTTTCTGCTGAAAGTCTTTGGCTGTCGGTTAGCGTTTCCTTTGCGAGCCTGATGGTTTTTAGGGAGCTGTTGTCGAGAGTCTCGCCGGCGATAACGTCTCGGGTTAGCTGAAAGCCCTCAATGGTGGTTGAGAGTTGCCGCTGCATGACCAGATCGCCCGCCCTCACGTTGACGTTGAGACTGTAACCTGCGGTTGCCAGCTCGGCATTGGCTAGACCGGCTATCGGACTACTTAGGCTAACCATCTCAATGTCATCGGCTTGAAGCTGATGGCCGGCATCAAAACTGCCGGTGTAACGCAGTGCATTATTCGTTTCGTGGATGCTCACCCCAAGAAAGATCTGCCAGCCACTGTCGGGGCAGCTGGCGCGCAGGGTTTTCTGGCTGGTGGCAAAAGGATAGCTAAACTCAAATGGGCTAGCACATTGAGGAATAATTAATCGTCGATCGGACGGCGCCACTTCCACGGCAGACAGGTTGACCTGTCGATCACTGGCCACCCAACGCTGGGTCTGAGACACCAGCATATGTTTGCTATCTATGCTGTCGTTAACAGTCTCCGCAGATTGCTTTGCAGATCCCTCGGGCACGACTGCGCCAGCCGATAGACATATTGCGAGGCCAACTGATAACAAGAGATTTTTAGGTTTGAACATGTGGGTGAGTATGGGGGCTACCGGCGAGTGACGCAATACCGACAAAGCGGCAATCGCAGGCGGCAAATATCTGCCAAAAAAGCGGCAAAGAGAATCTAAAATATTAGCTAGATGTTTCGTAACCTATTGTTTATAAAAGCTTTATTCCTATAAATGCGGCAAGCTTTAATTGGTTGGCACCGCTTTTGCATTATCTTCTACAACAGGTCTTTAGATGACGGTTTTTAAACAGTTCACTCATAGACCAATCGACAGATAAGTAAAGACCTTTAGCGAATTGATAATGAAAATATTTGATACAGCATTTGGTATACACGAGAAGGCACTTAACTTGCGCGCTCAGCGCATGGAAGTGATCTCAAAGAATATTGCCAACGCTGATACGCCGGGCTTTAAGGCCAGGGATATTGATTTTAAAAACGTGCTTAACAATGTTGAGCGCGCCGGCACTATGCGCACGACTCACAGCAAACATATTGGCCAGGCGGCGAGTGCGGGAGCCAACATGGTTTACACAGTGCCGTTCAATACCGCGCTGGATGGCAACACAGTCGATATCAGTGTTGAGCATGCCAAGTACGGTAAGGCCGCTGCAGAGTATCAGGCCACGCTGAGGTTTATTGAAGGCAACATTGCCGGTGTCCGAAAGGCACTGCGAGGAGAATAAGAGTTATGTCTATTGGAAATATTTTTGGCATTGCCGCATCGGCAATGAATGCACAGATGGTTCGGATGAACTCGACGGCATCTAATATGGCCAACGCGGGCACAGTGGGCGCATCACCTGATGACGCGTTCAAGGCCAAGCGTCCGGTTTTCCAGGCGCTGTTGCATGAGCACCAGTTGGATCAGGGTGCTCAGTATCTCGGTGGCGTAAAGATTGTCGGCATGGTCGATGATCAGGCGGCGACCAAAAAGATGCATGACCCGGGTAACCCTATGGCGGACAAAGATGGTTTTGTCTACGGCTCTAATGTTAATGAGGTCACGGAAATGGTTGAGATGATGGGTGCCGCGCGCAGCTATCAAAACAACGTTGAAGTGGTCAACACAGCGCGCGAATTGATGATGCGCACGCTCGATATCACCAAAGCGTAGGAATAATAATCATGGTCAGCACAGTCACAGACACGACGTTCCTAACCAGTGATCAGTACAACGATCAACAAAAAGCAGTTGCCTATGGCGAGGATGAGCTTGGCCAGGAAGCGTTTTTGACGCTTTTTACCGCGCAGCTGCAGAACCAGAATCCCCTCGATCCCATGGATAACGAGGCTTTTGTTTCTCAGCTCGCCGAGTTCTCTTCACTGGAGGGAATTAAGGGTATGCAGGGGTCGCTTGACAATATGGTCAACGGCATGCGCCAGGACCAGATGGTTGCAGGCGCTAACCTGGTGGGTAAGAAGGTCGAGGTTGCCGGCGGACACTTTAGCGGCGGTAGCGGTGAGATAACCAAGGGGTCAATTGATCTGGAATACGGTGCTCAGTCAGTCATTTTCAGCGTTTATGACCCCACTTCAGGCGAGCTTATTTATCGCGATACACAGGGTGCACAGCTACCCGGTCGCGCAGAGCTGAACTGGAATGGACGAGATCGAAACGGTGAGATTGTGCCTGAAGGCAGCTATCTAATGAGCGCTAGTGCAGTGATCAACGGCAAGCTCGAAACGGTGCCGGTAACCACCATGGCAGATGTTAGAAGTGTCAGCTGGGATCCCAGCGCACAGGAAATAACACTTGAGGTGGGAGATAACGTTTTTGTCGCTCTCGCTGATATTGAACGCATTGCAATTTAACAGAATATATAGAAAGGTAATCGGAGAATAATTTATGTCATTTTATACCTCGTTAACAGGATTGAATGCAGCGACAACACAGCTTGCTGTAACCTCGAACAACATTGCCAACTCCGGCACAGGCGGGTTTAAGCGCTCAGACACTGACTTCGGCGATATCTTTGCGACCTCCCCTCTGGAAAAAGCATCCAGTGTTGTAGGACGTGGTGTATCTCTTAAGGAAGTAAGTCAGGAATTCAGTCAGGGCAACATCGAATTCTCAGCGAACTCTCTTGATCTGGCGATCACCGGTGACGGTTTCTTCCCACTTGAATCATCCGATGGCACGAAAATCTATACTCGAAACGGCGCCTTTATGCTCAATGAGCAGAACCAGATGGTTAACAGTGCCGGTCAGGCCCTGCAGTCCCTGCCAGTGGATTCGACCAACAAAGCGGACTTTGGTGTTGATCCCAGTGCCTTGACTATTCCTCGCGCCACGGTATCCGAGTTTCTTCCAACTACTGAAGTGGAGCTGGGTCTCAATTTGCCATCTGAGGTAGAGCCTATCTCAGCTACATTCAACCCAGACAAGCCGGAAACTTACCACAAGACAACATCCTTGACGGTATATGGCACATCGGGGTCGGACAATCTGGCAACGATTTATTATGTGAAAACTGCCAATGCAACAGCAGATTCTCCCTTCAACAAGTGGCAGACCTATGTTTATGTTGATGATCAGGAAGTTGATACAGCCCTAATTCAGTCGTCGGATACCACCGGTGACCAGTACTTTATTAACAAGTACGGTGAGTTAAAGACCCGATCTGAACTGCTTGAGCTCCAGAGCACCAGTGCCGAGAGTGAGAAGTATCTGATTACCCAGGGTACCCTGTACAAAAAGTACTCCTACGATGTTCTCTCAGAGCCAACACAATCTGTTCCGGCCAGTGCCAAACTGACCATCGCTGAGGGCTCCACCTACTCAGATGCATTGAATCTGACCAACAACAGTGACGGTGTTAATTTTAGTGCTATGACTCGCGGCGAGCTGGAGGAGATGTTTACACTCTCTATCGATGGCTCGAGTGAAGTGCAGATCGGTCTGGAGCATCTTGCCGGTTCCTCAGTGCCTATGTCTGGTGCAGAAATTGCCTTTGAATTGACCAATGTTATTAATGAGCGCTTTGGCGACGGCAAAAAGTTCGATTTTTCAACTGCTGAAAACCAGACCCTCAAGCTTTTCCGAGGCGATGACGATACAACATCGGTAGAGCTTGATATTCCAACTATTCTGGCAACCTATACCTCTTTGACAGGCGCCACTGATCCAGATTGGGATGGCCAGGTAGCCTCTGAGCCTCTGGCCTTTGCGATCAATGCCGCACTTGCAGCCAGCACAGATTTTTCTGATGTTGAAGTTTCATACAGTGCCAGCAACCAGGGATTTCGTTTTCTTCAGACAGGCAGTGACGCAGGCTCACTCTATGTAAATGGTGGTGCCACGGCAAATAACGTCTTTGGTGTGCCCGCTGAAGGTGTTTTCAACGCTGAAGACCTGACTACATTGGGCAAGCTGCTGTCACCCCTGGATGGTGACGAGGCCGATGTATTGCTGAGCGGTGTGGTACCTGATGGTGAAAATACTATCGCTACTCGTGATCAGCGTTTTGGAATGAAAGTGAGTTATGCGGAAGGTGCCTTTACGGTTTCGTCTGGCACCACTGGTGACACCTCAAGCCTGGCGCTTAACAACGCGACGGAACTGGCTCAAAACCTGTTTGGTATTTCTGATTTGGGCAATGTGGTTCAGCCTGAAACATCACAGATCTACAACGTTCCTGCTGTTCGAGGCCAGGCGTCTCAACCAGCAGTAGTGGTCGGTAACCCCATGGGTATCGACCCGCGCAAATCCTTTTCGGTAAATGCTGATAACAGATCGATGACGGTAATTATCGATTCAATTTCAGCGCAGATTGAGCTTGATGATGGCCTTTACTCGATCGGTACCTTTACTGAGCATTTGCAGGAAAAAATTAATTTGATGGCGGACTCCCTGGGTCGTACCGTTTCAGGTATTACGGTTGACTACCAGGATTCGACAGAAACACTGCGTATCACCGGATCAACCACAACCGATAATTCGTTTATCCAGATTGCTGGTCACGCGGATTGGGGTCTGGAAAACATCGCTCCAGGATTTGGTGAAGCCTCGACCTTTATTGAACTATTCCCTGACACCTCTGGCACCAGCACGGTCTATGTAACTCAGACTAAAGACGGCGACTGGATTGAAACCACCGATGGCGGTGAGTTTGACTCTAATGATGTGCCTTACTGGACGCCTATCTTTTTAGATAAGGGCGAATTGACCTTTGATACCAGTGGTTCCTTGGTATCGCCGGTAGCCGGTGTGAAGTTGGAGAGTGCCGGTATCACCGGTGGTGATATCACCCTTAACTATGACAACAGTACTCAGTTTAACAGCCCATTCTCGGTGTTGAGCCAGTCGCAGAACGGTGCTCCGGAAGGTGACTTGGTCGGTGTAAACATCGGTGATGACGGTCTGGTTGTTGCCAGTTACTCAAACGGCTCTCAGAAGTCTCTGGGTAAAATTATTCTCGCCAACTTTGCCACACCAAAGGGTCTGCGCCAGGTAGGTGACACCAGTTACTACGCTACATCGGTCTCCGGTGATGCAAAGTTGGGAGAGCCCGGCGCAGCCGGATTCGGCACCATTCGTGCGGGTGCACGAGAGCGCTCCAACGTAGATTTGACGGCAGAACTGGTTGACCTGATTACCGCCCAGCGAAACTTCCAGGCCAATGCGAAAGCGATTGAGACCAGTTCATCCTTAACCCAGACGATTATTCAGATCCGCGGTTAATGGTCTGATTGAACTCACGATAACTGGAATCTGAGATGGATAAATTAGCTTATACAGCACTTTCGGCAATGCAGAGTCAATCTGTGGTGAGGGCGGCGATTACCAACGCCCTGGCCAATGTGTCGACAGTTGGCTTTAAAGATAGCTTCCAGATTGCCACAGCCGCAGTAAAGGTTGATGGTCCTGGCCATGACTCGCGCTTTCAGCCCGGTCTGACGGTAGAAGATGTGATTAACCTTCGGCCCGGCACGCCAATGAGCACAGGGCGACCTCTGGATATCGCCATGAATGACCAGACTGTTCTGGGCGTTCAGACCGAGGACGGCGATATTGCCTTTACTCGTCGCGGTGATCTCAGAGTTAGTTCCACCGGTGTACTTGAAAATGCAGAGGGTGAGCTGGTGCTTGGAGACGGCGGCGCCATTACCGTGCCAGCGGGTAATCTGATTACTGTTAGCCCGGATGGTACTGTTTTTGCGCAGCTGCCAACGGATCCGGAAACTGCTGCGGTTGCCGTCGGTCGATTGATGTTACGTGATGCCAGTACTACAGAGTTGGTTCGTCGTGAGGACGGCCTCTTTGAGCCGCGTGCCGCAGCCTTAAAGGGCCAGGATTTTCCCTCTGGTCCCAGACCTGTCTCAATCTCGCCGGGCATGCTCGAAGGCAGCAATGTCAACCCGGTAGAGACCATGGTCAAAATGCTCGATTTTAGTCGCCAGTTTGAAATGCAGTTGAAACTGGTAAAAGAAACCCAGTCCATCGATGAGGCTGGCTCAACAATGATGAGACTTCCCTAAGCCTAAAAGGGCATAGCGGAAGAGGAGAAAAATAATGGACGCTTCACTGTGGATTGCAAAAACTGGCCTGACTGCTCAGCAGACTCGAATGTCGGTTATTTCCAACAACCTGGCAAACGTCAACACCACCGGCTTCAAAAAAGATCGTGCGGTATTTGAAGACCTGCTCTATCAAAATATTGTTCCCGCCGGGGGCCAGGTTGATGCCGAATCGGAAACCCCGACCGGTCTAATGTTGGGTACAGGTACCCGCGTGGTGGCTACTGAAAAGTTGCATGCACAGGGCAACATTATTACCACTGAGAACGCCCTCGATCTGGCAATTTCCGGAGACGGTTATTTCTCGGTTCAGCAGGCCGATGGCACTATTGCCTACACCCGCGATGGTTCATTTAAATTGTCCGCTGAGGGCAATGTAGTGACTGCAGGTGGTCAAGCTGTATTGCCCGCTATCACCGTACCGCAGAACGCAGCCAGTCTCACCTTTGGGCGCGATGGTACGGTCACAGTGGAGCTCGCCAATGGCGGCGGCTCAAGTCAGATTGGGCAGTTGCAGATTTCTCGCTTCGTCAATAATTCCGGTTTACAGCCAATTGGCCGCAACCTGCTCCAACAGACTAATGCCAGTGGTGACCCGCTTGTCGCGCTGCCAGGTGTCGATGGTGCCGGCATGCTGATGCAGGGCGCTATCGAGGCGTCAAACGTCAACGTGGTTGAAGAGATGGTCAATATGATCGAGACCCAACGAGCCTATGAGGTTAACTCTAAGGCGATCTCTGCAGCAGACGGTATGTTGCGCTTCCTGAACAACAACCTTTAAACCAAATATAAAGGCTGAGTAATGAATATTTTGCGCGCTGTAATAATAGTTGTCACAACCGTCCTGATGGGCGCCTGTGCAACACAGCCCAATCTGACACCAACGAAAGAATTTGCGCCGGTTCAACCTATGCCCGCTGCGCCCCAGGCGCAACCAACCGGGGCCATTTTCAACAATGGTATGGGGCTGTTTGGCGATCTGCGCACCTATCAGGGTGGCGATATTCAAGTGGGAGACCTAATTACAGTCCTGCTCAGTGAGACCACACAAGCTTCGCGAACCAGCGATATTACTACCAGCAGAGTGGCGAGTAATGATGTTACTACTGAAGCGCAAAAAGATTACGTGCTTGGCAAAGTTGGTCGCGCCACGGAATTCTTCACCGGCTTTAAGCTGGATGGCGGTAATGTCAGCAGCGAAGGTGCTGGAACAGCAGATCAGGCAGCCTCTTTAAGCGGCTCCATTTCAGCCATGGTGGTTGAAGTACTGAGCAATGGCAACCTGGTTATTTTGGGTGAGAAGCAACTGGCGCTGACTGAAGGCAGCGAGTTTATCCAGGTGAAGGGCATTATCCGCCCCGCAGATATCCAGCCCGACAACACCGTGTTGTCGCGACGCATTGCCAATGCACAAATTTCCTACCGGGGTACCGGTGCTCTCGCCAAGGCGTCAACGCCGGGCTGGGGCACGGGGCTCCTGTTTAATTTCTGGCCGTTTTAAGCGGTTAGAGGAGAGAGCAGTATGTTAAAAATAAAAGCATGGATTCTGATGACGGCACTGTTCGCATCCACCGTAAGCGCCGATCGTATTAAGGATCTCACTGATGTTGCCGGCGTGCGCTCCAATAAATTAATCGGCTTTGGCCTGGTCGCGGGTCTCCAGGGAACTGGGGATGGCAAGGACCTGCCTCTATCGGCACAGAGCCTGAAAACCATGCTCTCAGGTCTTGGCGTCAGTGTTGATGGTCCGGTGAGTGATTTTGATCTAGGTGATGCGCTGGCCTCATTAGCGTCGCAGAATGCTCAGAAAGAGATGAAGCTGGAAAACGTTGCCGCGGTGATGGTTACTGCTGAAATGCCTGCTTTTGCCAAGCCCGGTCAGCGAATTGATATTAACGTCTCAGCCATTGGTGTTGCTGAAAGCCTGCGTGGCGGCAATCTTATTATGACCCAGTTGCGCGGTGTCGACGGCAAGACCTATGCCTTGGCTCAGGGTTCGATGACAGTCACCGGTATCTCTGGAGATGCAGCGGGAACCAGTATCACTATCGGCGTACCCACCTCGGGGCGTATTCCCAATGGCGCCACGGTTGAGCGTCTGGTGGAAACGCCTTTCGATACCTCTGAATTTATTATTCTCAATGTAAAAGACAATGACTTTTCAACCTCGAATGCAATCACCCAGGCAATTAACGAGACTTTTGGTGCCGGTGTTGCCAGCGCACTCGATGGTGTTTCGATTGCCGTAATGGCACCGGAAAACTCATCCCAGCGTGTTGCGTTTATGAGCATGATTGAAAATCTCGATGTAACCCCAGGCGAGCCACCGGCCCGTGTAGTGATCAACTCGCGCACTGGCACCGCGGTGATCAATCGCAATGTCAGAGTAAATGCGGTTGCGGTCACCCATGGGACTATTTCGGTAAAAATTTCAGCAACCAATGAAATCAGCCAGCCCAACGCATTTGGTGAGGGTGTCACGGCGGGTGTTACTAACGCTGATATTGAGGTTGAAGAACCCAACAATCAAATGTTTCTGTTTCAGCCCGGTGTTGATCTGCGCGAGATCGTCGATGCAGTCAATCAGGTCGGTGCAACACCCTCGTCACTCATCGCCATACTTGAGGCACTTAAAAGCTCAGGCAGCTTGCGAGCCGAACTGGTGGTGATCTAGATGCAGAATATCGATCCGGCGACTAAAAGCTATCTCGACTTTTCCGGCCTCGGCAATCTCAAGGCGCGAGCCCGAAATGATGATGCTACAGCCGCCCAGGAAGTGGGTCAGCAGTTTGAAGCTATGTTTTTGCAGATGATTTTTAAATCTATGCGCGAGGCTAATGCACCATTAAAGAGTGACCTGTTCAATTCGTCCAGTGTCGACACCTTTGAGCAGATGTACCACGAGGAGCTTTCACAGGTTATGGCCCAGCAGGGCACCTTTGGTATGGGTAAGTGGCTTAGCGATCAGGTAAAAACCTCATCGTCGGCCAAGGCAATTGAAGCTTATGAACAGGCGCCCACCGCAATGTCACTGCAAAAAAGTGACACGGCGAAACCCATTGCGCTGAAGCGCAACGAAACTGTTCAGAGCATGCCACTGAACGCACCGCGTTAAACGACAACATTAATTACAGATAAAAGGAGGAGGCTATGGCAGATATTCTATCGATCGGAGCAGGTGCTACCCAGCTGTACCGTCAAGCCCTCTCGACAGTGGGCAACAATATCGCCAACCTTAACACTGAAGGTTATTCTCGCCAGGTCTCAGAGACCTCGGAGAATGCTCCCAGCCAGCAGGGTACGGTGTTTGTTGGTTCTGGTGCGCGTCTCGACAATATTGAACGCGCTTATGATGAGTTTGCCGAGGCCAGCTTGCGTGACAGTGGCAGCAAGCTTGCGACTCAGCAGCCGTTAATCGATTACGCCAATCGCGTGGTCGATATTATGGGCTCAGAGGCCTCTGGTCTCTCCAGTGCCCTGGATAAATTTTTTGCAGCGGCGAGTGCCCTTAGTGCAGATCCGGCATCGATAAACCTGCGCAGCAGTTTTTTGCGTGAAGCCGATGGTATGGCATCGCGTTTTCGCGAGCTCTCAGGCCAGCTGGGTGCGGTTGAAATTGAAACTCGTGCCAATATTGAGACACAGGTCGACAAGCTAAATAGCTTGAGTGACAAGCTTGCCTTTGTGAATAAGCAGCTGAGCAAAAAGCTAACATTAGAAAGTCAGCCGCCGCGACTTCTCGACCAGCGCGACCAGTTACTGCGCGAGATGTCGGCTGTCACCAAAATTCATATCACCGAGGCATCCTCGGGCCAGATACATGTCCGGCTTGGCAGCAGTGCCGGCAGCCTGATTGTCGACCCCAAAAGAAGTTATGATTTGGGCGTCAATTTTGATAATAGCGATCCCGGCCGTGTCGACTTGATTCTTGAGCCCTACGGCGATAGACGTGTAGCCAGCACCGTTAGCAGTGGAGCTCTGGGCGGGCTGATCAACTTCCGCACCCAGACACTTTCTCCGGCGATGGACAGCTTCGACTATCTGGCGCAAACCATTGTTGCCGAAGTCAACCAGATCCACAGTTCTGGTCTCGACGGTCGCGGCAATCGCGGTGGCGATCTATTCGCCACTGATCCGATTTTTGATATTGCCGCCGCAACTGGCAATAGCGATAGATCTATCGCGGTTGAGGTCGTCGATCCCAAAGCGTTTGATTACGCCCCATTTCGAGTCACCTGGGTCAATGAGCAGAACAGCTGGCGTATTGAAGATCTAGCCACTGGCGCAACCTCTATGGCAGCACCAGGACCCTCTTCCTTTACCCATGCCGGCATGAATATTTCGGTGGATCATATGCCCAGAGATGGGGAGAGCTATGAGATCAATCCAATCTCTCGCCCCGCTGCCGGTATTCGTCTTATCCAGACCGATCCCCTGGCCGTGGCGACTGCTGACACCATGCGTGTGATGAGTGCTGCTGATAACCTAAGCGATACTGTTGTCAGTTTGAGCCAGTCATCAGCGGCGACTGTAGGCTTTGATTCTGGCAAATCTATATATGAACTTGGCAATAACCCCAGTGCCGCTGCCGGGCAGTTAGTGTCTGCGAGTTATCTGACACCAGCCTATATTATCCCCAAGGGAACCGGCCAGGCATCACTGATGATGGACGTGCCCAATGATAGCGATCTGAGCTTTCAGGTAATGACTAAAGATGGTGTTCATGTTCTCGGACACAGTATTGATGAGAGCACTAAGACAACTATGCTCTCGGGCGATTCCGGATTCCGCAGCGACAGCAGTTACAGCGATAGCTACCTCAATCAAACTGGTGCTGATGCCTATTTGGATCTGGATCTAACCTATGGTTTTCTGGCGACTGAGGTTGAACGCAAAGAGTGGCAGGTCGACGACAACGGACTCAGTGATGCCTTCGAGCTTATCACTGTTGCAGCATCAGCCAGCTCAGATTCAGTGCGACTGCAAGATAACGCTGCCGCCGTTGCTATTGATTTGATCAGCGCCGACGCACTGGTACTAAACGGCACGTCCATGGGCGCCTTGACGCTGCAAGCGGGGAGCACAAGCTCCTCGGCAATAATGGCAGACTGGCTCAATAGTGAGTCTGATAATACCGGCGTTAGCGCTACGGCGACCAATCTTATAGAAGTGGATGCGGTCAGTATCGACTATACCCAGCAGCTAACGATCAATGGCACAACCATTGGTGATGGTTCGTTGCTGACATCAGCCGACGCATTGGCTGACGCCATTAACAATGCTTCTGCTAGCACTGACGTCATTGCCAGAGTAACTAATAGTGGCACATTACAGGTTACCAATGCAGCGGGATTCGAAGGTGACAATATCACTCTGGGCAATCCCGATGGATTGTCCTCCACCAATGCACTGGGACAGCCAAACAAGATCTATACAGGGCAACTAGCCCTGCAGGGTGATGAGCAAATTCGCTTTACCTTTGGCGCGCAGGGACTGCCGTCAGATCTTGCAGTGTTGGGCCTTAGAACAGGGGTCTATGTTGATAGTCCGCTGGCTGAGGACCTCGCCGTTTTTGTGACGGGCAATGGATCCGCATCTGTCGCTGCCGGCTTCAGTCAGCCTGATTCAACAGTCGTGGCAGAGAGTCTGGAAAAGGCCTTTACGGTCAACTTCAACTCGCCGACTAAATACAGTATTACCGACAATGCCACAGGCACGGTCGTGGCGACCAGGGCTTACAGCACTGGGGAAGATATTCTTCACAACGGTATGCTAATAGATATCGATGGCCACCCGTTGGCGGGAGATAGTTTCGTCGTCGACGGCAATGAGAATGGCATTGGTGACAATGGCAATATATTGCGCATTGTTGCCCTGCAGGATCAAGAGCTACTCGACGATGGGCGCACGCTTAGCGAAGCCTACATCTCTTTGGTCGGCACTGTCGGCAGCAAGGCTGCTCTGGCAATGATGTCCAAAGAGGCGATGCAAGTGGTCTACGATCAGGCAGTTGAATCCAAGGATCAGATCGCTGGGGTCAGCCTCGATCAAGAAGCCGCCGAACTGATTCGCTTTCAGCAGGCTTACCAGGCGTCGGCGCAAATTATTCAGGTAGCCTCCAAGCTATTTGATTCCATATTAAATGTTCGTTGAGGAATTGACTGATGAAGGTTTCTACTAGCCAGATTTTTGACCGCGCCACGACCCAGATGTCGGCGCAGCAAGCTAAGGTCTCGGAAATGCAGACTCAGTTGGCAACCGGTAAACAGGTCCTGCGGCCCAGTGATAATCCCGAGCAGGCGGCATTAATTCAGCGCCTGAGCACTGCACTCAATCGTCAGGACGTCTACGAGTCCAATATTGATTCTATCAACAGTCGTCTCGGTGCCGAGGAGTCAGTACTGTTGGCCGCAGAAGATGTTATGCAGCGAATTCGCGAGCTGGCGGTTCAGGCGAGCACTGACACGGTTTCGTCGGATGGTCGTCAAATTATTGCTGCGGAAGTCACGGCATTGCGCGATCAGCTAGTCTCTCTTGCTAACTCTACGGATGTATCGGGAAACTATGTTTTCTCCGGATCCATGGTGCGAACCCTACCATTCTCAGAAAATGCCAGTGGTGACCTCATCTATCAGGGCGACCAGAATCGTATGCTGGTTGATGTCTCTGATCAGCGGCAGCTTGCACTCAACCGCCCAGGCAA
>ERZ1039804.576-NODE-576-length-23794-cov-25.834955_pt1 | contig 23794 bp, 15 predicted proteins | sample MGYA00383089_ERZ1039804 | MGnify/ENA primary metagenome ERZ1039804 (study PRJEB29581, sample SAMEA5548359) | metagenome | biome: marine; feature: coastal; material: water | depth 1 m | study: Short-term variability in the microbial, nano- and picoplankton...
GCTCTGGCTCTGGGAAAAAGATAAATCCATTTTGAGAATTAACGGTAATCCCTTCAACATAGTCAAAAAATCCATCAGGAGATTTATATTGACTTTGATCTAATTGATCTAATTTTAGGACTTGTAGTAATGGTAAATTAGAGATCCCGGATGTTTTCGCGTTTTGTAAAACGTTTGATGGGATTCCTGTTTGATCATCCCTATATTGAATCTCGAAACGAAAACCCTCTTGTGCGAGAGGGAAAGCACCAAGCGCATATACATTTTTCATCATTAAACGCCATGTGGGAAATGATTCCTCTACACCATTAGCATCCTCTCTTTTTGTTTTTAAAATTTCACTTCGCAATAATTTGACAACTAAAGCATTCGGAGATTGAATACCATCATTTGAAAATTCTCCAACTTTAAAAGAATTTTTTGCAACTCCTGTAACTCCTCCAGCAACGGTGTATTCATAGGCAACTGCTAAAACTTCACCATCATTTAATCTTCTGTTTAAAGAGATAAAACCTAATTGATTGTTTATTTTAAATTCATTTGGAGTTAGTTTTCGGGCATTTTCTAATACAGAATAATCTAAGCCCTCCTCCATATTATATTCTTGTAATGTACTATTTACTGTGGAGACGCCTCTAATTCCGCTATTTGAAGTTAGTAAATTTGATAAGTTGTTGGATTCGTTTGTAGGAATATTTCCACCACTTGTAAAGGGAGGATTTGTTGGGAATACTTCACCTGTTTGATTAACTAAAACCTTGTTTTTAGACTCGCCAATATCTGCCAAAGCAACAATACTCCTAAAATCGTCTGTACTTGCGTTTCTATTTGTAACCCAAACTTCTATTCTAGTAATATTAATTTGACTATTAATTAGAGGGTAATTTTTAAGGGAATTTGCATAATTGTCTATAAAGTATTGTGATAAAAAAAAGTGACGATCATTATCATAATCGGTTGCTTTCAATTGAAAAGGTTCAACAGAGGCACCCCCTTCTGCAACGATCGTTTTACTTTCTGAATTTTGTTGAGAAAAGACGGCAGTTACGTTTGTATTTCCAAATTTCAACTGTGTTTTTACACCAAATAAACTTTGTGCTCCGTTAATTAAAGAGTTTTTAATAGGCATGGAAATATTTCCTGCTTCTAGCCCCTGCAAAATTCCATCTTCGTTATATTCAATATCAGACAGTGAGGGAGGTATAAACTCCACCTTAACTAAATTTTGAAAATCGAAGGTTGATTGTGTGTCGTAATTTGCAGTAAACTCAAGACGCTCTCCAACTTTAGCTTTGATGCTCGAATTGATTTGTTGGTCAAAGTCAAAGGTAAAACTACTTCTGTTTTCTTCTGATAATTGAGGGTTTTCTGTATTTTGGTATATAAATCCTAATTTTAGATTTAGATTCCCTGTAGGGGTAAATTTAATTGTGTTTCCCCCAAAAACAGATTTAAAAAAATCTGAATTTATATAATACGTTGGCAATAAATCTTTTTGAGCCGATGTAGCTCCTTTTTTCTTTGAGTTTGTTGCGCTTACTTTGTTTTTAAAGTACTGCGTCATATCTTTTTTTAAGCGATATTGAGCATATTCCTTTTGGGAGAGAAAAACAGGTGTTTTTGTGAGGTAATCACCTATTTTTTCTATGATTACATATTTGTTTAAATCTTTGTCGAAAATAATTTCTTTATCAGCAAGGTAGTCAAGAAATAGCCCTCCTGTTTGGTCTTTTTTAAAATTATATCTTAGGGCTACACTGTCTTTTTTTACGGGAATTGAATCTTTTTTATTTTCTTGCCCATAGGCAGTTGAGCCTGCCATCAGAACAAAAAGAAGTAAAAATGTATTTCTAAAAAAATAGTTCAAATTATTATAAATTCTTCAAAGCTAGTTTTATCAAATTTTCAACCGAAGCTTCGGGGTTCTCTTTTAAGATCATAGAAACAACTTTTTCCGATTGTTTCTTATTAAAACCTAAGACATCTAATGCAGATAACGCTTGATCTTTGTTGGTATTGTTTTGGATTGTAGAAACTTCATCGATTTCAAAAGTTTTTAAAATTTTATCTTTTAGGTCTACAATCACTCTTTGTGCTGTTTTTGCACCAATCCCTTTTACAGACTGTATTAGTGAAACATTTTCTGATGCAATTGCATGTTGTATTTCTTCTGAAGTCATAGAAGATAGCATTGTTCTTGCAATACTTGGTCCCACTCCAGAAACCGAAATTAATAATTTAAAAACCGCTCTTTCTGTTTTAGTGATGAATCCAAAAAGAGTGTGAGCGTCTTCTCTTATCGATAGATGGGTGTACAAGATAACCGCTTCTTCCTCTGGTAAATTAGAAAAAGTATTCAGAGAAATATGAAGTAAATACCCAACGCCATTGCAGTCAACAACCACTTCTGTTGGATGTTTCTCTACCAATCTTCCTCTAATTTGTGTAATCATATACTTAATTTTCTAGCTTGTAAAGTAACAATTTTTATTTTGTATTTCTTTTTTCTTTTTCTTGTGCATCGACGGCAGCCAAAGCAGCCATGTTCACAATTTCATCCACACTGGCTCCTAATTGTAAAATATGAGCAGGTTTATTTAATCCAAGAATCACTGGACCTATTGATTCTGCCTCATGTAATTCTTTTAATAATTTGTAGGTGATGTTTGCAGATTCTAAATTAGGAAAAATTAACACATTTACTTTTTTGCCATTGAGTTTTGAAAATGGAAATTCTTTCGCTAACATTTCTCTATTTAGTGCAAAATCTGCCTGAAGCTCACCATCTACCGATAAATCGGGAAGATAACGATGTAAGTAGGAAACGGCTTCACTAATTTTTTTAGAAGTTTCAGTATTTGAAGAACCAAAATTAGAAAAAGAGACCATTGCGATATTTGGTTTTAAACCAAACATCTTTACAAAATTGGCTGCCATTTGAGAAATTTTAACTAAATCTTTGGCTGTAGGATTGATATTGATAGTTGTATCGGCTAAAAATAAAGGGCCCTGTTTGGTAAGCATTAAATTACTTGCAGCAATTTTAGTAATCCCCTTATCTCTTTTGATAAGTTCTAATATCGGTTTAACAACCGTAGGATATGGTCTCGAATAGCCTGTAACTAATGCATCTGCCTCTCCCACATTTACCATCATTGCCGCAAAATAATTACGCTCTCGCATTAATTTTTTTGCCTCAGAGAGCGTACGTCCTTTTCGCTGTCTACTTTTCCAATAAGTTTCTCCAAAACGCTCTCTTCGTTCAGCTTCTTCGTCGGTCTTTGGGTCTATAATAGGGATATTTGCAGTGAAACCAATTTCTTCCATCAATCCTAAAATCACTTCTTTACGACCTAATAAAATAGGTTTTCCAAGTTTTTCATCATGGACTCTTTGAGCCGCTTTTAAGACATCTAAATGATCTGCTTCAGCAAAAACAATACTTTTTTTATTGCTTTTGGCCCTATTGTGTAAAAGTCTAATTTCTTTACTTCCAGAACCAGATCTTTCCATGAGCTGTTCTCTGTAACGATCCCAATCTTCAATAGGTTCTTTCGCTACACCAGAATCCATCGCCGCTTTTGCAATTGCAGGAGGGATTTCATAGATTAATCTTGGGTCAAAAGGTTTTGGAATGATATATTCTCTTCCGTAAGTTAAACTTACTTCATCGTACACAATATTTACTTGTTCTGGGACAGATTTTTTGGCTAAATCAGCCAAAGCGTGTACTGCTGCCATTTTCATTTCTTCGTTAATTTTGGTGGCTCTGACATCTAAAGCACCCCTAAAAATAAAGGGAAAACCAAGTACGTTATTTACTTGATTTGGATGATCCGACCTTCCAGTTGCCATGATAATATCACTTCTCGTAGCAACAGCAGTATTATATTCTATTTCTGGCTCAGGATTTGCCATGGCAAAAACAATAGGATTTTCTGTCATGGATAAAAGCATTTTTGGCGAAACGATGTTCCCTTTAGACAATCCAATGAAAACATCTGAATTTTGCATTGCCTCCTCCAAGCTTTGTAAATCTCGATCTGTTGCGAATTCTGCTTTTTGAGAAGTAAGGTTTTCTCTGTCTTTTCTGATAACCCCCTTGCTATCGCACATTACAACATTCTCTCTTTTGACGCCTAATTTTAAATACAGTCTTGTACATGAGATGGCCGCAGCTCCTGCCCCATTTACAACTAGCTTTACTTGACCAATATCTTTTTTAGTAATATCAATCGCATTTTTTAATGCAGCTGCAGAGATGATTGCAGTTCCATGTTGGTCATCATGCATAACAGGAATATCTAGTTCTTCCTTTAAACGTCTTTCAATTTCAAAAGCTTCAGGAGCCTTAATATCTTCTAGGTTAATTCCTCCAAAAGTAGGTGCAATTGCTTTTACGGTTCGTATAAAAGCTTCTACATCCGTTGCATCTACTTCAATGTCAAAAACATCAATATCTGCAAAAATTTTAAAGAGCAATCCTTTTCCTTCCATCACCGGTTTTGAGGCCTCCGGACCAATATCACCTAGCCCGAGAACAGCCGTTCCGTTGGAAATTACAGCCACTAAATTTCCTTTGGCCGTATACTTGTAGATATTGTTTTTATTTTTTGCTATTTCTAAACAAGGCTCCGCTACTCCTGGGGAATATGCAAGTGCTAAATCGTGCTGAGTGGCATATTTTTTACTTGGGATAACTTCAATTTTTCCTGGTTTTGGTTTTGCATGATATAATAAAGCCTCGTGTCGTTTTCTAGAGTTACTCATAAACTGATAGTTACTATTTTGTAGTAAACAAATATAGGCTTTTCATAGAAAGAGTAACTGAAATTATGTAACAAAAAACCTATATTTGAGTCTAACAAAAAAACATTATGAAAAAAGCAATTCTCTTTTTTGTCACACTGTTGATGTCATTATCAATTTTTACTCAGGTAAAAGGGAAAATTACAGATGCTAAAAAAAATCCCTTATCATTTGTAAGTATTTATATTGATAAAACTGTTACGGGAACTACCTCTAATGATAATGGCGAGTATCTTTTAAAGATTCCAAAAAAAGGCAAATACACAATTGTTTTTCAAATCTTAGGGTATCAGACGTTAAAAAAAGAAGTAAACATTAGCTCTTTTCCCTTTGAATTAAATGTTGAACTAGAGGAAGAAAATATACAATTAGAGGAGGTCTTAATTTCTACTAAAGATAACCCTGCCAATAGAATTATAAGAAATGTAATTGCAAACAAAGAGTCAAACACAGATAAGTATGCGAGGTATACTGCTAAGTTTTATTCAAGAGGATTGTACAAAATAAAAGACGCTCCAGAAAACTTTCTAGGACAAACTCTTGGCGATTTTGGCGGAGGATTGGATTCTACAAGAAGTGGGATTATTTATCTATCTGAAACTATTTCTGAAATTAAATTTCAAAAAAAATCAAAAAATTTTAAAGAAAAAATTATCGCATCTAAAGTTAGTGGAGAAGATAACGGAATTAGCTTTAACAGAGCAGAGGACGCAAATATCAATTTTTATGACAATAATGTTGTATTTGGGAATGACTTGATTTCTCCCATTTCAACAAATGCATTTAGTTATTATAATTTCAAGTTAGAGGGAATTTTTTATGATAAAAACGGGAAATTAATTAATAAAATAAAACTCCTCCCAAAACGAAAAAACGAACCTGTTTTTAATGGTTTTTTATACATTGTAGAAGATGATTGGGCAATATATGGTATAGATGTTTCCGTTACTGGCGCTCAAGTAAACATTCCTGTGGTGGATGTTTTACATCTAAAACAAAATTATAACTATTCAGAGACAATTGATGCTTGGGTTTTAATTAGTCAGAGCATTGATTTTAAAGTAAATTTCTTTGGTTTTAAGTTCAATGGACGCTTTTCATCTGCATATTCTGAATATGACTTCTCTCCTAATTTTGATAAAAACACATTTACCAATGAAGTGCTCACCTTTGAGCACCAAGCGACAGAAAAAGATACCGTTTTCTGGAATCAATTAAGACCTGTTCCTTTGACCAAGGAAGAGGTTGAAGATTATAAAATAAAGGACAGTATTAAGGGGGTCAGAAGCTCCAAAAAACACCTAGATTCAATAGATGCAAGCTCAAATGCTTTTAGTTGGCTGGACCCAATAATGGGGTATACTTACAAAAATTCTTATGAAAATAAGCAGGTATTTTACAAAGGACCTTTGTTACAAACAAATTTTAATACTGTTCAAGGGTGGAATACTAGTGTAGGATTGGGTTATTTTAAACAAATAAACAAAAAAGGGAAGTGGTGGCAAGCAGAGGTAAATGTCAATTATGGGTTTTCAGAGAAACGTTTCAGGCCGACATTTTTTTTCACTAAAAAGTGGAATAATTTTTCCAGACCTCAAATGATAATCTCCGGAGGAATCGCGACTTTTCAATTCAATGGAAGGAATCCAGTGCAACGAATAACTAATACTTTTAGTTCGTTGTTTTACAGGTTGAATTATTTAAAAATTTATGAAAAACAGTTTGCAAAAATTAGTTATTCAGAAGAGATAAAGAATGGCGTTTACTTTAGTTCATCTTTGGAGTACGCAAACAGAACCCCTCTTTTGAATACAACCAACTTCTCATTTGCACGAAAAAACACAAACAATTCCTATACTTCCAACAATCCAATTGCTCCATTAGACTTTGTCAATGCTCCATTTTTTGAGCATAAAATAGCCATACTAAATTTAGGAGCAAGAGTTGTTTTCGGGCAAAAATACCTGTCTTATCCAAATAGAAAATCGAATATCGGAAACGATAGATACCCTTCTCTGAGGATCAATTACAGAAAAACTTTTGGAGCGTCGAATTCAAATTTACATTCAGACTTAGTCACTTCAGATTTAAGACATAAAATAAGTACTGGAAATTATGGAAAATTAGCCTATAATATCAAAGGAGGGGTTTTTCTAAAGAAGAAAAAAATTGCTTTTATGGATAATTTACAAGCGAATGGGAATGAGTTAAATTATTTTTCTGATAATCGATCAAACAGTTTTGGGTTGTTGCCATATTATAAATATTTTACCAATGATAAATATGCAGAGATGCATCTAGAACATAATTTCAAAGGGGCTATTTTAAGTAAAATCCCAGGGTTAAATCGATTAAATTTTCATCTGGTTACTGGAGGGAAAGGATTGTTTATGGCGGACAAGAATCCGTATATGGAATATGCGGTAGGATTGAGTAATATTGGTTACGGTAAATGGCGTTTCCTAAGAGTAGACTATGTAAGGTCAAATCATGCCCTCATAAAAAATGAGGGATTATTATTTAAACTAAGCTTACTTAATTAATTTTGAAAAATGAAAATCTAAGTACTGCTTTTTCAGTATTGCAGTGGAAATTGTAGAAGTGGCAACAGTGGCAAGTTTTAAGAACTCGTTAAAAAAGAATTATCCACAGTTAAAAAAGGATAGAATCTTAAACAATTGCTGTAAATGAGAGTGATGCTGCCGATGAGTTGGTTCTAGAAAAGAATGATACAGTGGCGGTTAAAATTATCGGAGGTATTTCCTGTCAATGTAAAAAGTACCAAAAGGGATTACCGAGGAAATCAGTACAATTCCTAAGATATTATAGTTCCATTTCATCTCCTTTTTGATGACAATTGCCAAAACAATATAAAGCATAAATAGGATCCCATGGGGCATTCCAAATATTTTTACAAAACTAGGGTCGTTTAGAGCATATTTATAGTATAACCCCAAACTCATTAATAAAAGGTAAGAAACGCCTTCTAAAAAACTTATAATTCTAAAGAGATTTTTCATTTTTATTAAGTATTAAAATTTCAAGTCAAAGATACATTTTGAATTATTGTTTTTGTTAACTAATGAAAAAAACTTCTAGAAAAACTAGATCCAGAAGAATGTAATCGTTTTATGGCTGATGAATCTTGTGTTGGTATTTCTGGGTTTTTTTTAATGTGTAGCTGAACGGCTTTGTAGCCACAAATAAAATTGCAATCCGAATAAAATGGCACCAGATAACAAATGAATGGCTTGGGTTCCTATCGGAAATTCTGCATAATACATTAAAATTCCAGTAATGGTTTCTAGAAAAATTAAAAACACAATCCAATTGACAAGCTGGTATCCCAATTTTTTTATTTGATTCAAGTAAAATAACCCAAAGTTTACAAGCACTATTGCAATGGTAAAAGATCTATGAAAATAAAATTTAAAGCTAGGGTTCATCAAACTATATTCTTTGTTTTCGAAACCAAAAAGTTTTACTTGCTCATCTATAAATTGTCTCACTTGAGTACCCATGGCAATTTGAACTAGAGAGAAGATTAAAGAAATAATAAGTAGTTTTTTAAAGGTAGGATGATATGTAAAGCTTTTTTTTCTTTTCGAAATAATAAATTGTAACTGTAATAAAAGCCCAATGATGATGAGGCCAACCACCATATGTATTGTTATTATGGCAGGAGTCAGGTTGGAGTCTACTACTGTTTTTCCTAACCAAGCTTCAAACAACATTAGGAAAAAAGCAGCAAAAGCAATTCCAGGGATGCGTTTGTCTTCCTTCCAAAATTTTGTTGATCCGTAGATGAGGAACAGGAATATAAATCCAGCTAAAACGGAAACAAGTCTGTTGATGTACTCTGTCCAAGTATGGTATTTGTTAAATTTTGCATAATCGTGTTTGGTGTAGTTTTTCCAGTTACTTCTGTTAAATTCTGAGGAGGTTGTAAAGTTCTTTTCTGTAACATAGAGTGTATCATTTTTAATGATAATGATCCCCTCTCCATATTCCGTGTGAGGTTTCCAGCTAATTTCATCCTCGGAGGTTGGTGGAATATAGTATCCAAAACATTTAGGCCAGTCAGGACACCCCATGCCGGAGCCAGTCATTCTAACAATCGCTCCTGCTAAAAAAATCAAATAGAGAGAAATGATAGAAATTTGTACAATTTTTGGAAATTTATTTTTCATTTTAAATGATTTTCTACAAAAATACGACAAAAAAAAATCGCTTAAAAAAAATTCAAGCGACTTGTTTGTTTTGAAGATTTAAAAAGTAGGTTTAGAGAACTCTAACATCTACTGCATTTAATCCTTTTCTACCTTCTTTTAGATCAAACTCTACAGAATCACCTTCTCTAATTTCATCTATTAATCCTGATACATGTACAAAATACTCTGTATTTGAGTCGTCTTCTGTTACAAATCCAAATCCTTTGGATTCGTTGAAGAATTTTACGGTTCCTTTTTTCACTTTGTTAAATATATTTGTTAATAATACTTCAAATATAGTACTATTATTACTTGGTTTTACAAAAGTCTTTTTTTTATCAATTTTGTTTAATATTTGAGATAAAAAATGAACAAAAAAAAAGAATATTTTTAATAAAAATTTATATAAATATTTTTTTTGAGGCATGTTTTAAGAATGTCAATAAAGATAGTGCTTTCCGCGGTTTTTAAATTTTAAAATACTGATAATCAGAACTTTGATAAATCTTATTTTCGATCAAAAAAAAGATAAAATTATCATTTTGTTAAAAACTTTAAGGTTTTGTGAATAACTATGGCTTTCATTTTGAAACAAAAAATTGAATATTTGTAGAGATCGTTTTCAGCGATTAAAAAACGTCCAACAACACAAAACTTTTCAAGATAATGCCGACACAAGAACCAATTTTACAGCCAAACGATAACAGATTTGTTATTTTTCCAATTCAACACGACGATTTATGGGATTGGTACAAAAAACAGCAAGCCTGTATCTGGACTGCTGAAGAAATTGATTTGTCCGAAGATGTTTTAGATTGGAATACCAAATTGTCCGAAGATGAACGTTATTTCATCAAACACATACTGGCGTTTTTTGCTGCATCAGATGGGATTGTAAATGAAAATCTAGCAGAAAATTTTGTCAATGAAGTACAATATTCAGAAGCAAAATTTTTCTATGGTTTTCAAATCATGATGGAAAATGTTCATTCAGAAACCTATTCTTTACTAATAGACACCTACGTTAAAAATGAAGAAGAAAAAGATCAATTATTCAGAGCAATTGAAGTTTTTCCTGCCATTAAGAAAAAAGCAGAATGGGCATTAAAATGGATAGAGTCAGATTCTTTTGCAGAGCGCTTGATCGCATTTGCTGCGGTGGAAGGTATTTTCTTTTCAGGGGCATTCTGTTCTATTTTTTGGTTAAAGAAAAGAGGTTTGTTACCTGGTTTGACCTTTTCCAATGAATTGATTTCTAGGGATGAAGGACTGCATTGTGATTTTGCTGTTCATTTACACAATCACCATGTTGTGAATAAAGTTTCAAAAGAAAGAATCAAAGAAATCATCGTAGATGCATTGAATATTGAAAGAGAGTTTGTAACAGAGTCCTTACCGGTTAGTTTAATTGGGATGAATGCTAAATTAATGACACAATATTTAGAATTTGTGACCGATAGATTATTAGGAGAATTCAATTGCGAAAAAGAATACAATGTCGCTAATCCTTTTGACTTCATGGAGATGATTTCTTTAGAAGGAAAAACTAATTTCTTCGAGAAAAGAGTTTCAGAATATCAAAAAGCAGGGGTAAAATCTGGAGGTACAGGAAGTATCAGTTTCGATTCGGATTTTTAGAATTTACACTCCCAAAATAAAAAAAAATAAAGTAGTTTGTCAAAAAGTGGATGTTTTGACGTATTTAATATTCAAATAAAACCTATAGATTTATGTTTGTACTAAAAAGAGATGGCAAAAAAGAGCCAGTGATGTTTGATAAAATCACTGCAAGAGTGAAGAAGATGTGTTACGGATTGAATAAAATTGTTGATCCTGTAAAAGTTGCCATGCGTGTAATTGAAGGTTTATATGACGGAGTAACAACCTCAGAATTAGACAATTTAGCAGCAGAAACAGCTGCTACTATGACAACAGCTCATCCAGATTATGCAAAATTAGCAGCGAGAATTGCCGTTTCAAATTTACACAAAAACACCAAGAAATCTTTCTCGGAAACGATGGATGATTTGTATTATTATGTAAATCCTCGTACAAACAAAAAAGCACCATTGCTAGCAGACGATGTTTATGAAATAATAAAAGCAAATGCAGAAAAATTAGATTCTACAATTATTTACAACAGAGATTTTAATTACGATTATTTTGGTTTTAAAACTTTAGAGCGTTCCTACTTGTTAAAGTTAAACGGTCAGATTGCAGAACGTCCACAACATATGTTAATGCGAGTTTCTATAGGGATTCACAAAAATGACATTAATGAAGCAGTTGCAACTTATGAGTTAATGAGTAAAAAATATTTTACCCATGCAACTCCTACGTTGTTTAATGCAGGGACACCAAAACCACAGATGTCTTCATGTTTCTTATTGCAAATGCAAGATGATAGTATAGAAGGAATTTACGATACTTTGAAACAAACGGCAAAAATTTCCCAATCTGCAGGAGGAATAGGGTTGTCTTTGCATAATATTAGAGCAACTGGTTCATATATTGCAGGGACCAACGGGACTTCGAATGGGATTGTGCCAATGTTAAAGGTGTTTAATGATACCGCTCGTTATGTGGATCAAGGTGGAGGAAAGCGAAAGGGGTCTTTTGCGATGTACCTAGAACCTTGGCATGCAGACATTTTTGATTTTTTAGATTTAAAGAAAAATCATGGTAAAGAAGAAATGCGAGCTAGAGATTTGTTTTATGCAATGTGGGTTTCAGATTTATTTATGAGTCGTGTACAAGAAGATGCAGATTGGACCTTGATGTGTCCTCATGAATGTCCACATTTATACGATACTCACGGTGAGGAATTTGAACGTTTGTATACAAGTTACGAAGCTGCAGGGAAGGGAAGAAAAACCATCAAAGCGCGTGAACTGTGGGAGAAAATTTTGGAATCTCAAATAGAAACGGGAACTCCTTATATGTTGTATAAAGATGCGGCAAATAGAAAGTCGAATCAGAAAAACTTGGGAACCATTCGTTCTTCGAACCTTTGTACAGAAATTATGGAATACACTGCAAAAGACGAAGTTGCTGTATGTAATCTCGCGTCAATTGCTTTGCCAATGTTTATTTCTGAAAAAGAAAATGGGGAGAAATTTTTCAATCATAAGAAATTATTTGACGTAACTAAAAAAGTAACACGTAATTTAGATACAGTGATAGATATGAACTACTATCCTGTAAAAGAAGCTGAAAATTCTAACTTTAGACATAGGCCTGTAGGTTTAGGGATTCAAGGTTTAGCGGATGCTTTTATCATGTTGCGTTTGCCTTTTACTTCGGATGAAGCTAAAAAATTAAATCAAGATATTTTTGAAACAATGTATTTTGCAGCGGTAACTTCTTCTATGGAAATCGCTAAGGCAAAAGAACCTTATTCTACCTTTAAGGGGTCTCCGATGTCAGAGGGAGAGTTTCAGTTTAACATGTGGGGGATCAAAGATGATGAGTTGAGTGGAAATTGGGATTGGGCAAAATTACGAAAACAAGTAATCAAACATGGAGTTAGAAATTCTTTGTTAGTCGCACCAATGCCAACGGCATCAACGTCTCAAATTTTGGGGAATAATGAAGCATTTGAGCCTTATACTTCTAATATTTACACAAGAAGAGTATTGTCTGGAGAATTTATTGTTGTAAACAAACATTTGTTAGAAGATTTAGTAGAACTTAATTTGTGGGATAATGATATGAAAGAAAACATCATGCGTGCAAATGGTTCCATACAACACATAGAAGCAATTCCAGCTGAGTTAAGAGAATTATACAAGACCGTTTGGGAAATGAGTATGAAAGATATTATAGACATGGCTCGTCACAGAGGCTATTTTATTGATCAGTCGCAATCATTAAACTTGTTTATGAAAGATCCAGATTATGCGAAATTAACATCAATGCATTTTTATGCTTGGAAGTCTGGATTAAAAACAGGAATGTATTATTTAAGAACAAAATCTGCCGTAAATGCAATTCAGTTTACTGTTTCTAAAAAAAAGAAAGCCACTCCAATTGAAGAAGAAAAACCAATGACTCCGGAGGAGTTCAAAGCAATGGTAGATGCATCTAAAAACGGAGCACCAGATGATGATTGCCTAATGTGTGGATCCTAAAATTGTATAAAATTTGTATTTTTTTTAAATTTTGAAACTAAATACATTCCAATAAATAATTAGAGATCTTTAAATTTAAAGTTCATAAAAAGAGAAGCAGTACTGCTTCTCTTTTTTTTGTATTTTTGAATTGCTTTTTGAACTACTAAAAGCAAGGACTAATCATAGAATACTGAGCTATTCTATTAGGAACAATACAACTAAATATAGTATACAATGAACTGGGAACAACTCTTATCATTAAAGCGTTTTGGAGATACTCAACAACGATTGAGATCATCACAAGACGAGACACGTTTGGGGTTTGATGTAGATTTTGATAGAATTATATTTTCATCTGCATTTAGAAGCTTACAAGATAAGACACAGGTTATTCCTCTTTCAGAAACCGATTTTGTCCACACTCGTTTAACACACAGCTTAGAGGTCTCTGTAGTAGGGAGAACGCTAGGGAGAAGAGTGGGTAAAATTTTACTTGAGCGGTATCCAAACTTAAAAAAAAAGGGGTATACCTTTAATGATTTTGGAGCTATTGTAGCCGCAGCTTCAGTAACACATGATATAGGGAATCCACCCTTTGGTCACTCCGGAGAAAAAGCAATAGGAGAGTATTTTAAAACGGGAAAAGGGCTCCAATATAAAAGCAATTTAACAGAGAAAGAGTATCAAGATTTAATTGATTTTGAAGGAAATGCAAATGGATTTAAAATTCTTACAGAAAGTAGGGAAGGGATTCTTGGAGGGTTGAGATTGTCTTATGCAACTTTGGGAGCCTTCATGAAATACCCAAAAGAGAGTCTTCCTAAAAAACCAACAAATCATATTGTAGATAAAAAGTATGGTTTTTTTCAGTCAGAAAAAGAATCATTTTTAGATGTAGCTACTGAATTGGGGCTTACCCAAAAATCCATCTCAGAGGATCTTTCTTTTTACCGACATCCGCTTGCTTATCTTGTGGAAGCAGCAGATGATATCTGCTATACAATCATTGATTTTGAAGACGGAATAAACTTAGGTTTAATTGAAGAAGAATTCGCTTTGGAGTATATGATTAAGCTGGTCAAAAACACAATAGATATTAAAAAATACCATTCGTTACAACATAAAACAGACAGGGTGAGTTACCTTCGTGCTCTTGCAATTGGAGTTTTAATTAATGAGGCAGTCACTATTTTTTTAGAAAATGAAGAAGCGATTTTACAGGGGACATTTGAGAAATCTTTATTAGACAAATGCACTTATGAAGCTCAAATTAATGATATTCTAAAAATAAGTGTTGCTAAGATTTATAAAAGTGCCGAAGTTGTAGAAAAAGAAATAGCGGGTTATCGAATCATTGCGGATCTATTAGATGTTTTTGTAACAGCATTAAATCATAAGTTTGACGGGAATCCATCAAATTTTGACAAATTGGTACTGAATTTATTGCCCAATGAATATCAGGTAGAATCAGCAAATTTATATGATAGAATTTTGCAAATATGTAGTTATGTTTCAAGAATGTCTGATAGTTCTGCAATCCGAATGCATAAAAAATTAACTGGGAATATCATTTAAAGTAGTAAACTTGAAAAAAGGAATACAATGAAAAAAGCAATAAGAATTATTATAATCTTAGGAATAGGGTTTTTGTCTTATAATATAATTTTTGAAGATGATAAGTACACAGATTATGAGAAAATTATTGAGGAGCATCCTTTTAATAAAACAATGTATTTGTCAAAAAAAGAAAGAAAATCTTTAGGATTAACACCCAATGCTTATTTTGAGCAAGAATACTTAAACGAAATAAATCCGAGTACTGGAAGAACCCATCCAGAAAATGTTTTTGAACTTCAGGATCAATTGAATCTCTATAATGCCAGAGTACCAGGGGAATCTCCTGCAAACCCTTGGATAGAAAGAGGCCCAAATAATGTTGGAGGAAGAACAAGAGCTATTTTATTCGATCCGAATGATGAGACGAACAGAAGAGTTTTTGCTGGAGGTGTCAGTGGTGGTTTATGGGTCAATAACGATATCGTTGATGCGAATTCTTCTTGGTTCCAAGTTGGAATTTCAGAAAATGTTGCAGTCACATGCATAACTGTAGATCCGAACAACTCTCAAATCATGTATATTGGAACCGGAGAGTCACAATCAGGAAATGCTAGCGCAGGAAACGGTGTTTGGAAATCAATTGATGGAGGGTTTTCTTGGACCAACATCTTTAGTGATTCTTTTAATTCTGTTTTAAGGGATCGATTGTTTTATATCAATGATATCAAAGCGTGGAATAATAAGGGTACAACAGAGGTTTTTATTGCAGTTGCAGGGGCTTATGATGGGAGCAGCGATTTTCCTGGAGCCAATATTACAGGGCTGTATAAATCTATAGACAATGGAGCGACTTGGAGTAAAGTTATTTTACCTCCTATCCCAAATACATCCATAGGGAACCCTTCATCATTTTATGAACCGAATGACATAGAAATAGCGATAGATAATTCTATTTGGATAGGTTCTGATGATAATATTTTTGGGAATGGTGGAGGAACCATTTTAAAGTCTACAAATGGAGGTATTTTTTCGGTTCAGCATACGATAAGTAATGCAGCTAGAACCGAAATAGCGCTTTCTGCTTTGGACAATGATAAGCTATATGTTTTGGCAGAGGGAAATAGTGCAACCCCAATCATTATGCAAAAAACAGAAGATGCTTTTGCAACGATGGTTGAGATGACTTTACCTAATGATGCAGACAGTGGGATTCCTTTAAATGACTTTACAAGAGGACAAGCGGGTTATGATTTAGTCCTTGAGCTAGACCCTACAAATGATGATATCTTATATGCTGGTGGTATTGATTTATTTAGGTCTTCAGACAGTGGTATGTCTTGGGATCAAATGTCTAAATGGTCCAATAATAATTTATTAAGAAATAAAAATATCCCTTTAGTTCATGCGGATCAGCATGCGCTGGTATTTCACCCAACAGATTCAGACAAGGCAATTATTGGGAATGATGGGGGTGTTTTCTTTGCTTCCTCGCTAAGTGAAGCAGCGCAAAGTAATATTCCAAATAATTCTATTGAAGCTAGAAATAAAGATTACAATACCATGCAATTTTATAATGGAGCCATCGCCCAAGATATTACTTCTGATGTTATAATCGCAGGGTCGCAGGACAATGGAACACAATTTATAAACGGTGCCACAAAAGCCCCTTCAAACCCAGCAGTTGAAGTCTTTGGAGGAGATGGCGCTTATACATTTATAGACAAAGATGGTGAGTATATGATTGTGTCTTATGTTTATAACAACAAAGCGATGTTAGAACTGCCTTATACAGGTGCAGGGAAAACACTTGATAACGATCAAACTACGGGGAGTTTTATCAATCCACAGGATCTAGATGATAATTTAGATATTTTATATTCTAATGCACACAGTAGTTCTCAAGATTTTGACAGTATTGTAAGATATCAAGGAATCAAATCGTCGGAAGTATTAATTAAAGATAGAATTGGGAGTAATCTTTTAGACAACAGAGCTACAGTAGTCAAAGTTTCTCCATTTGAGACATCGTCAACCACCTTGTTTTTAGGCTTAGCAAATGGAAAATTACTGAAGGTTGAAAATGCCAATTCTGAAAATCCAATATGGAGAAGTATTAAAAGGTTCAATGGTTCCGTTTCGTCTATTCGTTTTGGGAATGATGAAAATGAAATTTTACTAACGTTTCATAATTATGGTGTAAAAAGTATTTGGTATTCTATCGATGGTGGATTGTCATGGATGGATAAAGAAGGGGATTTCCCAGACATTCCTGTAAAAGATATTTTAATGAATCCTTTAAACAATGATGAAGTTATTATTGCGACTGAACTAGGGATTTGGACAGCCAATAACTTTAAGGATGCATCTCCTTCATGGGTGCAAGCAAACAATGGGATGTCTAGTGTAAAAGTAACTTCTTTAGAGTTAAGAACAGAGGACAATACGGTATTGGCTACCACTTATGGGAGAGGAATGTTTACCGGAAAGTTTACCACTGCGACAGCTTCTGTAGACGCTGATTTAACAGAGGGTAAAACAGTAAGCATTTACCCAACAGTATCTAAAGGAGACTTTACAATTTTTGCCAAAAACACGTTAGGGACGACAAAAGCAACTATTTTTGACATCAATGGTAAACAAGTTTATGAGAAAACTATTGATTTTACAACAAGCAATAAACAAGAATTTTCGGTCAATTTAAATTCCGGAATTTACATGGTAAACTTAATCGATCAGAACAATATAAAAAGTTCAAATAAAATTATTATTGAACAATAGAAATAGATTCCTTTAATATCAAAAAAAGGCACGAATTTAAGTGTCTTTTTTTATGCAAGATTTTTGAAAACTTTAGAGAGAGAAAAAGCATCTAACCCAATTTGTTTGTGAAGTTCAAGAATACTTCCATGCGGGATAAATTCATCGGGAATTCCTAGGACTGTTATATTATTCTGATACTTATTTTCCGAGGCAAATTCCAAAATAGCAGAACCAAATCCACCTTTAATAATTCCGTCTTCAACGGTAATTATGGTTTGATATTTTTGAAAAACACGATGGAGGAGTTGTTCATCCAATGGTTTTACAAAACGCATGTCGTAATGTGCATAATTCGATTTAACATCAATCAGTTCCAGAGCATCAGATATGTTTTTTGTAATTGTTCCAACAGACAAAATAGCGATATTGTCGCCTTCCTGTACACAAATTCCTTTCCCTATTTCAATTTTGTTAAAAGGTTTTTCCCAATCAATAATTTTTCCAAAACCTCTTGGGTATCGAATTGCAATTGGGTTGTTTAAGCCTAGTTGAGCAGTGTATAAAATATTTCTTAATTCAATTTCATTGCTGGGGGCAAAAATAATAAGGTTTGGAATACACCTTAGATAAGCAATATCAAAAACTCCATGATGCGTGGCACCGTCTTCACCAACAACACCTGCTCTGTCCAAACAAAAAATTACCGGTAAGTTTTGCAAAGCAACATCATGAATTATCTGATCGTATGCACGCTGTAAAAATGTAGAATAAATATTACAAAAGGGGATGATGCCTTGAGTAGTCATTCCTGCAGCGAGCGTAACAGCATGTTGTTCTGCAATTCCAACGTCGAAGGTTCTTTTTGGGTATTTTTCCATCAAAAATTTTAACGAGCTTCCTGTTAACATGGCAGGTGTAATCCCAACGATTTTATCATTTTGATCTGCTAATTCAACAATTGTTTTCCCAAAAACATCTTGGTATTTTGTATATAAATTAAGGTCTTTTGTGACTCTTTCCCCAGATTTTTTATCAAATTTTCCAGGGGCATGGTAGGTTACTTGATCTTCTTCCGCTTGCTGTAATCCTTTGCCTTTTGTGGTAATTACATGTAAAAATTTAGGACCTTTGATCGTTTTTAATCGTTCTAATTCGGATAAAATCTTTGGTAAATCATGTCCATTGATAGGACCGGAATATTCAAAATTTAATGCTTTTATAATATTGTTTTGAGCAGCCAACTTTTTATCGCTTTTAACCTTCGTCAAGTATTCTTTTAAAGCACCAACCGAAGGGTCAATTCCAATGGCGTTGTCATTTAAAATAATGAGTAGATTTGCCTTAGAAACCCCCGCATGATTTAAAGCTTCAAATGCCATTCCACTAGCAATAGAAGCATCTCCAATAACAGCGATATGTTGTTTTTCTGTTTCTCCTTTTAGGCGAGATGCAATTGCCATTCCTAATGCTGCAGAGATAGAAGTGGATGAATGTCCAACACCAAAAGCATCAAAATTGCTTTCTTTTCTTGAAGGGAAACCTGCGACTCCATCAAATTGTCTATTGGTGTGAAAAACCTCTTTTCTTCCGGTTAAAATTTTATGCCCATATGCTTGATGTCCAACATCCCAAACTAATAAATCGGTAGGGGTATCAAATAGATAATGCAAAGCAATGGTTAATTCTACGACTCCTAAGCTTGCTCCTAAATGTCCTTCTTTTGTCGCAATGATATCAATAATAAATTCTCTCAACTCTTTTGCTAGTTGAGGTAATTGTTCTGGATTCAATTTTCTTAAACCAGATGGATCTGATATGCCGTTTAACAATTTTGTCATCTCTTTGCAAAAATACAATTTAACTTTTTGTGTCTGTAAAAAGAACTCTAAAGAATTTCGATTTTATCGTAAATAAATTACTTAAATTTACTTCATCAATATAATATAGTAGATGATACAGCCTTTTGATGATGTTTATTTTATGAAAAAAGCGTTACAAGAAGCAACAAAAGCTTTTGACAAAGGGGAAGTTCCTGTTGGGGCAATTATTGTCTATAAAAATCAGATCATTGCAAGAGCTTCTAATTTAACAGAGACATTAAACGATGTAACTGCACATGCTGAAATGCAAGCTTTTACAGCGGCTTCAGATTTTTTAGGTGCAAAATATTTGATCGATTGTGTGTTGTATGTTACTTTAGAGCCCTGCCAAATGTGTGCAGGAGCAAGTTATTGGACTCAGATTGGTAAGATTGTATACGGCGCTTCAGAATTAGAAAGAGGATTTTCAAAATTAAAAACAAGGTTACATCCTAAAACAAAAGTTGTTGGAGGAGTTTTAGAAAATGAATGTTCTCAGCTTTTAAAACGATTCTTTATAGAAAAACGCAATTTGAATTAATCGTATAAATTCTTAAAAAAAGGAAGTTATTTCTTTTTATAAAAGGCTTACCTATAATGATTATACTTTTTTGATCACGTTTGTAACAATTCCCCAAATAACAAAATCATTATCTTCAGTAATATTTATAATCGGATAGTTTGGGTTTTCCGGCTGTAGCCAGACTTTATTTTTTTCTACTCGTAACCGTTTTACAGTAAATTCCCCATCTAAAAAGCAAACGGCGATTTTGTTATTTGTAGGCTCTAAACTTCTATCGATAACTAATAGATCATTATCATCTAAACCAGCATCAATCATAGATTGACCTTTTACTTTTGCAAAAAAAGTAGCGTCCTTATTTTGAATTAATTCGTCATCTAGAGAGATTCTTGTTTCTCTAAAGTCGTCGGCAGGTGATGGGAAACCTGCAGAAATTCCAACATCAATCAAAACAGCTCCCTTCCCAGAAGATATTTTTGGAGTAAAAAAAGTAAGTGTCTTAGAAGTTATCATTTGCATGCAAATTATAACTTTTATTTAGATATTAATAATATTATTTTACAATTATAATATCATTGATATTCGTAGTAAACTTAGCAGATAATCTTTTTTGACGCATTTTCCAAGTGCGTTTTAAATCTTGATTCCCTAACTTGACTTTATCGCCTTTAAATTTTTTATTTAAGTTGTCCATAGCAGCCATTAAGGGTTTGTGTTTAGGGTTTTCGTGAGTAAATAAATTTAATTGAAAATTATCATTAGGAACCAACCCTGTAACAATTACTCCTGCTTTTTTATATTTAATTCCAGGCTTAAAGATAGTTTTCACAGCTTTAATAGCGGCATTTGCAATCTCTAAAGTAGAATCTGTAGGATAGGAAAAAATAACGCTTGTACTTTCTCTGTGCTGTTGTGAGTTTTTTTGAAAACGATCGCTAGAAAGTTTTACAACTAACATATGGCAGCTCGATTCTTGATTTCGTAATTTTTCTGCACACCTTGTAGCAAAGGTAGAAATACGTTCTTTTATATTTTCAAGATCGCTGTAAGTGTTCTCAAAACTACGAGTAGTCGCAATCATTTTCTTTGAGCTAACTTCCTCTAATGGGATTTTAGAAATACCTTGTAAATCTTTCTGTAATCGCCATTCTACAATAGAAAATTTTTTTAGAACCCAACTACTTGGGAGCTGTGTAAAATCCCAAGCAGTTACACATCCTTTTTCTTGTAGTCGTTTTTTTAAACGACTTCCAATTCCCCATACATTTCCAATTTTAGTCCATTTTAAAGCTTTAATTCTATTTTCTTCAGAATCAATTACGCAGATCCCTTTAGACTGTTTTAAGTTAGAACGTGCAATTTTGTTGGCAATTTTACAGAGTGCTTTTGTAGGTGCGATTCCTACACAAGTTGGGATCCCTGTCCATTTTAAAACTCGACTCCTCATGGTTGTTCCATATTCATAGAGATTGTAATTTTCAAAACCGTTTAGTTTCAAAAAAGATTCGTCAATAGAATAGACTTCTACTTCTGGAGAAAAATCTGCTAAAATATTCATGACCCTAGTACTCATATCTCCATATAAAGGATAGTTAGAAGATAAAACGCTAATACCATTCTCTTTGCAAAACGTTTCCCATTTAAAAATTGGCGCGCCAAAAGGCAATTGTAATTTTTTAGCTTCATCACTCATAGAAATGACACAACCATCGTTATTACTTAAAATAGCAACTGGTTTTCCTTGTAAATTAGGGTTGAAAACCCGTTCACAAGAGGCATAAAAGTTATTACAATCTATAAGTGCAAACATGAAAGTAAAGATAGTATGAAAGACTTAATAAAAGGCTCTTTTTATCAACATAGATTTACAAAAAAACCATTCTTTAAAAGATCTTATTGTAAGCACTTTTTAGCTTTTTAATTACAGATGCCATTTCTTCGATATTTAGATGTCCAAAACCAAAGCGAATTGCACAAGTGTTTTTATCCTGATAAAGGACTGTTTTTGGTAGAAATAACTCATTTTTTTGAGCCTCTTGAGCTAATTTTACTAAAGATATTTTAGGTTCAAATTGTAGCCAGATTGCCAATCCACCAACTGGGATGCTCCAATGTGCAATATCTGTAAAATAGGTAGTTAGGAGTTTGCATAAACAATCTCGTCTTTGTTTATAGGTTACAATATTTTTTTTCATGAGACGATAAATTTCGCCTTCATTAATTAATTCTGACAGCATTTGTTCTTGTATCAAGTCACCTTGTTTGTCTAGTAGTTGCAAATAATTCTTTGCTTCTGATATCAGATTTTCTGGGGCTACCACAAAACCTGTCTGAAAACTTGGGAATAATGATTGCCCTAATTTTCCTAAATAGATGACCATGCCGTTCGCATCTGCGGTTGCCATGGGTAACATTGCAGAGCTTTCAAATTGAAAATCGTAATCGTAATCATCTTCAATAATAGCAAACTCATAATCTTTAGCAAGTTGAAGTAATTCTAATCGACGCTCTGCACTTAAGGTGACTGATGTTGGATAGTCTCTGTGTGCACACACATACACAACTCTAATACTTTGTTTTGTAAAATGGGTTTTTATATATTGAATATCTAAACCATTATCATCCACGGGAATTGTTTTAATAGTTGCACCTGCTTGTTGAAAAATCATGTTAGCGGCATAATTACTTAAATTCCCAACTAATACGATGTCGTTTTGCTTTATTAATAATTGAGATACAATGTACAAACTCATTTCTGTACTTCGTGTACTCATTAAGTTATTTGGTTGTATGTGAAACCCTCGAGTAGCATTTAGATAATTACATAGTTGAGTTTCAAATAAAGAATAAGAAAATTCGTTGGGTCTGTTCCATTTGTTTAGTAATGGTTTTCGTTTCATGGCAGCACTGTACCATCTTGTAAATTGGTGTACAGGGTGTAGCCGTAAATCAGGTTTTCCGTCGTTAATGGTGAACTTAGCATTTGTAAACGGAATAGTCGATGCTAAATGAAATGATTCTTGAAAAGGGAATCCTGTTGTTTTGGCAGCGCTATATGCGTCATTTATTTTTTGAGAAGCGGCTTTTATTTTTACTGTTTTCCCCTTTGGTTCTAGAACAAATGTACCTTTATTTGGAATGATTTCCACCCATCCTTGAGAGGCCAACTCCTCGTAGATGGCCACGGCTGTATTTCTATGAATGTTTAAGATCTGTCCTAACACACGGGTTCCTGGGAGCATGGTTCCTTTGGTTAAATAACCTCGTTGTATTGCATTTACAATTTGCTGTGAAACTTGGATGTATACAGGTTGAGGTACCGATTTATTAAAATCAATGAGTTGTTTAAATAATGTATTAACCGGACTATCTATCATTTTAAAACTGGACTAGTTTAATCGTCCGGAAAGTTACGATTTTTGTAGCGTTTTTAAATTAAAATAACAATTAAAATGATGCGAAGTAAATTATTAATTAGTACATTTTTATTATTGCAGATTACTTTGTTTTCTCAAGAGAAAAAGCAGGTACAAAAGTTAGATACGATTTTAATAAAATCTACTAGAATAGACTTGCCTTTTAAAGATAATTCTAGAACCATAAACATAATCACTTCTGAAGCTATAGAAAATAGTGCTGTAACAAATGTGGCAGATTTATTACAACAAGTTGCTGGGGTAGATATCAGAAGGCGAGGTACTGCCGGAAGTCAAGCAGATTTATATATTAGAGGAGGAGGTTTTGATCAAACATTATTATTAATTGATGGGATAAAAATGGACGACTCTCAAACAGGCCACCATACGATGAATGCGGCTTTACCCATTGAAGTTATTGAGCGTATAGAGATTATAAAAGGTCCTGCCGCTAGGATTTTCGGACAAAATGCATTTACGGGGGCAATAAACATTGTGACTAAAAAGAAATTATCAGACACTGTTGCTGTACATATGGAAAAAGGTT
>ERZ1039804.592-NODE-592-length-23062-cov-8.238319_pt1 | contig 23062 bp, 22 predicted proteins | sample MGYA00383089_ERZ1039804 | MGnify/ENA primary metagenome ERZ1039804 (study PRJEB29581, sample SAMEA5548359) | metagenome | biome: marine; feature: coastal; material: water | depth 1 m | study: Short-term variability in the microbial, nano- and picoplankton dynamics...
ACCACATGTTTACTGTGGGTATGCCAATTGCCGGTGAGCTGTACTTTATGTACGCCACTATGCTGATTGCTGTGCCGACAGGTGTGAAAGTATTTAACTGGATTACCACCATGTACAAAGGCTCACTGACCTTTGAAACGCCAATGCTGTTCAGTATCGCTTTTGTAATCCTCTTCACCTTCGGTGGCTTTACCGGTCTGATGTTGTCGATTGCAGCGGCGGATATGCAGTACCACGACACCTACTTTGTTGTAGCTCACTTCCACTATGTAATGGTTGCGGGTGCGGTATTTAGTGGTACAGCGGCTATCTACTACTGGCTGCCAAAGTGGTGTGGAAAGATGTACAACGAAACTATGGGTCAGGTGCAGTTCTGGGTAGCATTTATCGGCTTCAACATCGCCTTTATGCCACAGCACTTCCTGGGTCTGGCTGGTATGCCACGTCGCTACGCGGATTACGGTCTGCAGTTTGCTGACTGGAATATGGTTTCAAGTATTGGTGCCTTTATTTATGGTGGCGCGCAGATAATGTTGTTGATCAATGTGATCTTGACTATCAGAAACGGCAAGCCGGTAGCTGATGAAAAAGTGTGGGAGGGAGCTGAAGGTCTCGAGTGGACTGTCGCAACCCCTGCGCCTTATCACACATTTGAAAAGCCGCCAGAGGTTAAGTAATTAGTCATGACAGCCGCAGCCTCTAATCGTAGATTATTGATTAAGCTCCTTTTAGGGGCGGTGGTTATGTTTGCCTTTGCAATCTTTGTATTGCCACCGCTGTACAATTTGTTTTGTGAAATAACCGGATTGGGTGGCAAGACAGGTGGAGAGTACAAGGCGGTTGATGTGCGAGTTGATACCTCGCGCGAGGTGTCAGTCAGGTTTGTCGCCTCAAACAATGCCTATATGCCATGGGAATTTAGGCCAACGCAAGACAAGGTTGTCGTGCATCCGGGTGAGCCAACAGAGATCACTTACTACGCACGAAATACAACTGATAGAGATATGGTCTCTCAGGCGATACCCAGTCTGGTGCCCAATATTGTGGCTGATTACTTTCACAAAACAGAGTGTTTTTGTTTTGAAAATCAGCCCCTGGCAGCAGGCGAAGAAGTGGATATGAAGCTTGTATTTATTATTGATCCGGATTTACCGGAGGGCGTTAAAAATTTAACGCTGTCCTATACGATCTTTGACATAACAGATCGCGCCACAAATCCGGTGGCACAGTTACAGTAGTTTCCAGCCAGCTGGAAATAAAAACGGAGAAAAAAGATGTCAACAGAAAGCAGTTATTACGTACCCGAGCAGAGCAAACTGCCGATTATTACTGCCACCGGAATGGGCATAATGGCTTATGGTGCAGCGTCGTGGGTAGTTGGTGGCGGAAACTATGTATTCCTCGCCGGCACACTGATTATGGTCGCCGTGATGTACAAGTGGTGGAGCATTGTTATCGATGAAAATATGCGCGGCCTGGCCAATGACCAGCTCAAGCACTCCTATGTGCTGGGCATGCTGTGGTTTATCTTCTCTGAGGTAATGTTCTTTGCCGCCTTCTTTGGTGCGCTGTTTTATGTGCGAGTCATGGCTAACGCCTGGTTGGGTGGTGAAGCCGCTGTGGGAGTATTCTCCGATGTGCCCACCGATGCCGCTGCCGCAAACAACGCCCTGCTATGGCCTGGCTATGTGGCTGACTGGCCAGCAATGGTCACTCCGGATCAGGCAGCGAATGGAGCCAATGCGATCTTTAAGGGTCCCGAGCAGGCAATGAGTTTCCCCGGATGGGCAAACCTGCTCAAGTGGTTGCCACTGTGGAACACGGTGATTCTACTAACCTCAAGCTTTACAGTCCATATTGCCCATACAGGCATCAAGAATAACAATCGCAAGCAGTTTGTAACCTGGTTGGGTATTACTGTTCTATTGGGCGTGATCTTCCTGGCCCTGCAGGCTCTGGAGTATTACGAAGCCTACTACCATATGGGTCTAACGCTGGATTCAGGTATCTACGGCACCACATTCTTTATGCTGACCGGATTCCACGGTGCTCACGTAACACTGGGAACAATAATGCTGTTAATTGCCTTCCTGCGTTCCCTGAAAGGACATTTCAACAGCAAAGATCAGTTCGGTTTCGAGGCTGCTGCCTGGTACTGGCACTTTGTCGATGTGGTCTGGGTAGGCTTGTTCCTGTTCGTCTACGTACTGGACTAAGGTCTGATAGCGTCGACGCACTTAAGGTCGGCGCAGAAAAAAGACGAAAAAAAACGGCTGGACAATCTGTCTGGCCGTTTTTGTTTTAAAAGGGTCTTTTAAAAGAGCGCTTTAAAAGAGTATTTAAATAAACAGCTACTTCGGTGCTGGAGCAGCATTTTGTGGATGCAGCTGTTTATCCCAGGGAGCCTGACTTTTGATCTGCCCTGTGTAAGCGCCGTATATAATGGTGCCCAACAAAAGTGCAGCCAGGGTTATACGAATACCCAGCGCGTAGAGCAGGCGCTTTTTATTATTGCCGCCGAGGTCTTTAACGAGAAAATTTAAGCCGCCAAACAGGCTGGCCACAATGGCAATAAACAACAAGACGATAATAGTCTTTAATAGCATGACAAACTCCAATACTGAAAACAGAATTTAAACACAAATGACCGATCAGCCACAGCCAACAGCGGATAAATTTTCCTGGCAGCCCAATGCCAAGCTGCTGCTGTTCGTCGCTTTAATGATGCCGCTGCTGATTAGTCTTGGCTACTGGCAGCTTGATCGCGCCGAGGAAAAGCGCGAGATACTGGCTGAGTTTGTCGGCAACCAGCAATCGGCCCCTGTGGCATTGGCGGAACTGAACGGCGACACAAACTTACAGTATCGAGCGGTGCAGTTGCGTGGCAAATTGGATGCAACGCGACGACTTTTGCTGGATAATCGCGTCCGCAATAGCCGGCCTGGTTACGAAGTCTTTGAACTGCTAACACCGCTGGCAGGCAGCCAGAAGATTCTGGTTAATCGCGGCTGGGTCCAGGCATCGCTGGATCGCAACCAACTGCCAGAGATCGCACCGCTAACTGGCGAAGTACGCCTTAGCGGCTCACTCTACCGAGTGCTAAAGGGTGGCTTACAGCTCGATGATGGCATTGATATTGTCAGCAGCTGGCCCGCAAGGGTTGGATGGGTTTCGGCGAAGCGAGCCGAGCGGCTATACGGTGAGGAAATTTTCGCCTATCAACTGCGTCTGGACAGTGACTCGCCGGGCGCACTACAGACTGGCTGGCCAACGGTGGCAATACAGCCGGAAAAACATACAGCTTACGCTGTGCAGTGGTTTGTGATGGCACTGGTGTTATTAATAATGACCTTAAATGCCAACTCCAATATGGCTGCATGGTTAAAATACAAAATGGGAAATCGCTAATGAGTGAACAACCTTCAAACAGTAACAGCTCTGGCAGTCACAGCCCTCGCAACAAGGGGATGCAAATCCAGATCTGGATTATGTTGATTATGGTCGGCAGCGTGATGCTGGCTGGCACGTTGATGGTGCCAACAACTGAGGAAGAGCGCCAGCGCATGATTGAACTGCTCGGCACAACCAACCAGGGCTCCCTGATCAAGCCGGCAATCGATATTAGCAGCGCCCTAGACGAAGAGACCGCCAGCTCCCTGAAGTGGAAAATACTGGTTGCCGGTGGACAGAGCTGTGACGAAAACTGTCAGAAGGTCATTCTCGATACCCGCCAGGTTCATATCCTGATGGGTAAGCTGGTGCGTCGAGCAGAGCGTGTCTATCTGGCAGATGCTGCACAGCTTGATGGCGAGGAATTCGATCAGCTGGCGCTGGCCCATCCCCACCTGAATATTCAGCGCAGCGGTTTGACTGAGCTGAGCGAACTGCTGGCCAATAGCTCTATGGGTTGGGATCTCAGCGATACCCGCTATATAGTCGTAACACCGGATAACGATGCAATTCTCTACTACACACAAGACGATGATGTTATGGGTTTGCTGGACGATCTAAAGCACCTGTTAAAGTATTCACCAGATCGTTAAAAAGCCGTATAACTGGAGTGCAGCACAATGCCGCAAACTGAAACACAAACAACTGGCGTAAGCTGGCGCGACTATCTCGAGCTGTGCAAGCCAAATGTTGTTGCACTGATGATACTCACCTCATTGATCGGCATGCTGTTGGCGACCGATCAAATGGTATCTCTGGACGTGCTTATCCTCGGCAATCTGGGTATAGCCCTCTGTGCCGGATCGGCCGCTGCCGTCAACCATATAGTCGACCGCCAGATCGACGACAAAATGGCGCGCACCCACAACCGACCTATAGCCCGTGGCCGTATCGAGCCCTATCAGGCAATAATCTTTGCACTGGCCACCGGTGTGGCGGGTATGGTGATACTGTTAGTTTATATCAATCAGATAACCGCCTGGTTAACCCTCGCCTCATCGATTGGCTATGCATTTGTTTACACCATGTATTTAAAGCGCGCCACGCCGCAGAATATCGTTATTGGTGGCCTTGCTGGTGCCGCCCCTCCCCTGCTGGGCTGGACAGCCGTCACAGGTGAGATTCACTACAACGCCCTGCTGCTGGTACTGATTATTTATGCCTGGACGCCACCGCACTTTTGGGCGCTGGCAATTCACCGCAAGGATGATTACGCCAAAGCGGAAATCCCCATGCTGCCGGTAACCCATGGCGAGCAGTACACCAAGATCAATATTGTGCTCTATACATTGCTGCTGATTATTATCACCGTACTGCCATTTTTAACCGGGATGTTTGGCTGGCTTTACCTGAGCGGCGCCTTGCTGCTGGGTGCTGGCTTCCTCTACTGGTCGCTGGTTATGCTGTTGGGTGAAGATGATCAATCTGGCATGAAAACCTTCAAGTATTCCATCACCTATCTGATGGTGCTGTTTTGTATTATGTTGCTTGACCACTACCTGGTTGAGACAGTAAGAATTATCTAGAATTTTTTAAGAGCGCTTAGGGAGATTAGGCAATGAAGCAACAGACAAAAATTAAACTGACCGTGGCTGCTGTACTGGGTTTTATTGTGCTGGTAACCCTTGGGTTTATCTGGCGCATGAGCCAGCCGGTTCAGATGTCTGCTGCCGAGTTGCGTATTAACGGGGCTATTGAGCTGAGCACGCCAAGAGTATTTAGCGACTTTAAGCTGGTTGACCATCGCGGCGTGCCGTTTAGCCTCGAAAATCTCCAGGACAAGTGGAGTATCGTCTTTTTTGGTTTTACCAACTGCCCGGATATCTGCCCTACCACCATGGCAACGCTTGCTGAGATGTACGAAGATCTCGGTGAATCGGAAAAAGATAAATTACAGATAGTGATGATCTCTCTTGACCCCGAGCGCGATACAGTAGAGAAAATGGCTGATTATGTGCCCTACTTTAACGAAGATTTTATCGGCGTTACCGGTGACCCTAACTTTATCTTGCGCCTGACCACCCAGCTAAATATTGCCTACACCCAGGTGCCCCTCGGCGAAGATAATTACACCGTTGATCACAGTACACAGTTGGTGTTGATCAATCCCAAGGGCCACTACCACGGATTCTTTAAAGCGCCACATGCCGAAGTAGGCCTGCGTCAGACCTGGCGCTCAATCAGCAATGCATTTGATTAGCAGCCTGAGTAGACGTTAGCTTTTCTGCCGAAACAGCAGTGAGAGCACAAACAATAGCGCCGCGCAGACTACAATCGACGGCCCCGCCGGGGTATCGGCAAACCATGACATGCCGAGCCCCATCACCACTGTCAGCATGGCGATTACACTGGCCGTGACAGCCATATTCTCCGGAGTATTGCTCACCCTTCGCGCCGTTGCCGCAGGAATAATTAGTAGGGCAGTAATCAGCAGAACTCCGACAATTTTCATGGCAATTGCAATCACCAGCGCGGTAATCAGCATCAGAGCGGTGCGAACAGTGGAAACCCTAACCCCTTCCACCGCCGCCAGATCTGCATGAACAGTAATATTGATCAGCGGTTTCCACAGCAGCACTAAAAGCGCTAACACCGCAGCCGCTACCCCATAAATAACCCATAGATCATTCAGCGTCACCGAGAGAAGATCGCCAAACAGTAGCGACATCAGGTCAACCCGTACATCGGGAAGCAGCGAGATAAGGACAAGGCCAGTGGCCAGTGCAGAATGGGAGAGAATCCCCAGCAAGGTGTCCAGAGAGAGAATTCCGCGCTGTTCCAGATAGACCAGTCCCAGTGCCATCAACAGCGGAACAGCCGCAACGGTAATGCTCAGGTTAATATTCAGTAAAACACCAATCGAGACACCGAGTAGCGCCGAGTGCGCCAGGGTATCGCCAAAGTAAGCCATGCGTCGCCACACCACAAAACAGCCCAGCGGTCCGGCAACCACTGCCACACCAAGTCCAGCGAGCAAGGCGTACAACAGGAAATCAATCATGATTGCAGCCCTCCCCGTGCTGGTGCACGCCTTGGTTGTCTAATACCTCACCGTGAATACTGTGTTGATGATCATGCTGGTGGGTGTAGATAGCGGTAGTCTGGCCAAAAATATCAATATATGCCGGATCCTGGGTAACTTGCTCCGGATGGCCCTGGCAGCAAATATGTTGATTCAGACAGATAACCTTATCCGTCGCCGACATCACCAGATGCAAATCGTGGGAGACCATTAAAACCCCACAGTTCAGTGATTTACTTAACTCACCAATCATTTTATACAGCGCGTTTTGGCCAGTGACATCAACGCCCTGAACCGGCTCATCAAGTACCAGAAAGTTGGGCTTGCGTAAAATTGCCCGCGCCAGCAACGCTCTCTGCAGTTCACCGCCAGACAGAGTCTGAATTGGTGATTTGGCAAGGTGGCTGATGCCAACCATTTCCAGCGCCTTATGGCATTCCTTATGAGAGGTGTTGGCCAGCTGTAGAAAGCGACAGGTAGAAATTGGCAGACTCGGATCAATGCTGATCTTTTGTGGCATATATCCAATATTTAGATGTTTAGCAGGGGTAACTGAACCGCTGTCAGGTCTGATAAGACCGAGAATAAGCTTTACCAGTGTCGATTTTCCGGCCCCATTGGGGCCAATCAATGTGGTAATCTCTCCCTGCAACAACTGCATGGAAATATTCTGCAGCACCGGGCGATCGACAAAGGCCTTATTGACTTTGTCCAGAGTAATCAGCGGGCTATTCATCGCCTGTTTCCTGGCTTTCGCTGCAGTTAGGGCAGAGGCCAAAAAGCTCCAGAGACTGGCCTTGCAGGGTAAAATTGGCTTTGTCGCTGGCGTTCTTTAGCAGATCATTGATACTGCTATGGGCCACTTCAGCGGCACTGCCGCAAGCGTTACAGATAAGGAACAGGTTGCTGTGGTCACTGCTTGGAAAAGGGCAGCCGATATAGGCATTGAGCGAAGCAATACGATGTATCAGGCCGACCTTAAGCAAAAATTCAACGGCGCGATAGATTGTCGGCGGGGCAATTGACTTACCTGAGAGCTTGGAGAGCTGATCCTGGAGCTGGTAAGCCCCCATGGGTCGGTGACTCTGCCACAGCAGCCGCAGAACAGACTCGCGGGTTGGCGTTAAGCGCAGGTTCTCTGTGGTGCAGAGGTCATTGGCGCGAGCCAGTGCAGCGTTGATGCAGCGCCGATGGTCGTGGGGTTGATGAACTAATTTTGAATTGGTCAGCATAAAATTATCTATATAAAGTTAGTTTTAATGCTCTTTGCCAGACGGTGGTAAATGCAGTCTGGTATAATTTATTGTTAAGTTATAACGTTTCATTAATTAAGTGGCTAACGCTTAATCCTAAGCTTGAACGGAAGAAATAAACTTGTCAACAGATGAAAAGATACAATATAACATACTATTTATAGTAATGGCTTTGCTGCTGTTCGCTAGCGCAGTGCCAATTCTTGCTGATAATAGCACTGATGCTAAAACAGCAGTACAAAAGCCATTGATTATTACCACCATTAAACCTTTGGCCATTATTGCCAAATCGGCTGTGGGCGAAAACGCAAAAGTTGAATACCTCCAGTCTGCGGCGCAGTCGGCCCATGAAGTGACCCTGCCGGTATCTGCAATGATAAAAGTAGAGCAGGCAGAATTGGTTATCTGGATTGGTGAAGGCTTTGAAGGGCGCATTGGCAAGTCGATGGCGCTATTGCCAGAATCCAGGCGAATCACGGTAATGGATCTGGAGCTGCTACCGGCGGAGTCCAAAGATGAGCAAGAGAGTGATATAAGTAGCCAGGCTGACAAGGCTAAAGACAGCCATGATCACCACGACCATCTGCAGTTCGATCCGCATATCTGGCTAAACCCGACCAATGGCAATATTTTGGCAAATAGCATTCAGCTGCGCCTGGGCCTGCCGCAGTCAGCGATTATAAGTCCTGAATTGATAGGGCAGCTCAAAGCTGAGCTAGAGCCAGTAAAAGATAAAAATTACCTTACCCACCACGATGCCTTTGCACATTTTGCAACTGCCTTTGATCTCAGTAGGGGGCTTTCAATTCGCGACGCCAGTGGCGCAAGTCAGGGAGCCAGAAGCCAATATCAGCTTCGACAAAAGACCAAAGAACTCAATGCCAGCTGTATTTTTATCGAGCCCCAGTACGCCGATAAAGACGCGAAAATTATCGCTAAACAGTTACAGCTGCCACTAAAGACTCTCGATTCCCAGGGCTTTGATCAACCATTAAGTGCCGATGGATACAGTGCATTTATGTTTGGGCTAGTAGCGCAATTTAAGGCCTGTTTCGAGTAAATCGTGTATCCTGACAGGCAAAATTTACCGCTGCACTCGACTGCCAGCCGACTAAATCCTAATCAATATTATGGAAAATATGGACACTAAAACCCCGCTGATTCTCGTTGATGGATCCTCCTACCTGTACCGCGCCTACCATGCGTTGCCACCGCTAACCAATAGCAAAGGTGTACCCACCGGCGCGGTAAAAGGTGTTATCAATATGATGCGGCGGCTACAAAAGGACTACCCGCAGAGCACAGTGGTGGTGGTATTCGACGCCAAGGGTAAAACCTTTCGCGATGAAATTTTCAGCGACTACAAGGCCCATCGCCCGCCGATGCCAGACGATCTGCGTGTCCAGATAGAACCCATCCATAATATTATTAAAGCCATGGGCCTGCCGATGTTAATTATCGATGGGGTTGAAGCCGATGATGTTATTGGCACATTGGCTGTACAGGCCACGGCGGCCGAGCAGCCGGTGATTATCTCCACGGGTGACAAGGACATTGCCCAGCTGGTCAATGAACATATCACCATGATCAACACCATGAACAACTCAACGCTGGATAGGGAAGGGGTGATTGAGAAATTTGGTATACCGCCAGAATTGATTATCGATTATCTCGCCCTGCTGGGAGACAAGTCGGACAATATTCCCGGTGTGCCCGGCGTCGGTGAAAAAACTGCCTTGGGCTTGCTGCAGGGAATAGGGGGGCTGGATGATATCTATGAACGTCTCGACGAAGTCGCCGGTCTGTCATTCCGCGGTGCTAAAACCATGTCGCCAAAACTGCAAGAGCACAAAGAGCTCGCCTACCTCTCCTATCTGCTGGCAACCATTAAGACGGATGTAGAAATGCCGGTTCATCTCAATGAATTGAAAAATGCTCAGCCAGACCAGTCCCAGCTGTTGAGTTTATTCCGCGATATGGAATTTAAAACCTGGATAGAAGAGGCCCAGGCAGTCCCGAAAGACAATAACTCGCAGGTGACACCGGATGCGGGAGCTAAAGAGCAGCCCTCGGCGGAACCGGAGGAAGTCAAAGGAGAAATCAGCAAAGAATATCAAACCGTTTTAACCGAAGCCGACTTTAATAGCTGGATAGGTAAGATAAAAACCGCCGAGCTGGTGGCGGTGGATACAGAGACAACCAGCCTGGATTATATGGCCGCGAAACTGGTTGGTATTTCACTGGCTGTGGTGCCCGGGGAGGCCGCCTATATTCCGTTTGGCCACGACTATCTTGGCGCGCCGGAACAGCTGTCCGAGGATTTTGTGCTGGGAAAAATCAAGCCGCTTTTAGAGGAACCGGCAATCGCAAAAGTGGGTCAAAACCTTAAATATGATATGAGTGTATTGGCCCAGCACGGCATAGATCTGCAGGGTGTGGCTTTTGACACCATGCTCGAATCCTATGTGCTCGACTCAGTGGCAACCCGCCACGATATGGACAGCCTAGCGCTTAAATATCTCGATGAAGAGACAATTAAATTTTCCGATGTTGCCGGCAAGGGCGCCGGGCAAATTACCTTTAACCAGGTTCCCCTGGAGCAGGCAGGCCCCTATGCCGCAGAAGATGCAGAGATAACCCTGCGTCTGCACAACAAACTTTGGCGACAGGTATGCGCAGAGCCGCAACTGGAAAAAGTGTTCAATGAAATTGAGTTACCGTTGATTCCAGTACTGTCGCGAATTGAGCGCACCGGCGCACTGGTCGATGACACCTTATTATTTCAGCAGAGCCAGGAATTATCCGAGCGCCTGGCGGAACTGGAAACCCAGGCATGGGATCTGGCCGGTCAGCAGTTTAATCTCGCCTCCCCCAAGCAGCTTGGGGAGATACTGTTCGAGAAGCTGGAAATTCCGGTGTTGAAGAAAACCGCCAAAGGAGCGCCCTCGACAAAGGAGGAGGTTCTACAGGAACTGGCGCTGGACTATCCGCTGCCAAAAGTGATCCTGGAGCACCGCGGACTGGCCAAGCTCAAGTCAACTTACACTGACAAATTGCCGGTGATGATCAATCGGGAAACCGGGCGTATTCACACCTCTTACCACCAGGCGGGCACCGCGACTGGACGACTCTCTTCGTCCGACCCCAACCTGCAAAATATTCCCATCCGGACCGCGGAGGGTCGCCGCGTACGCCAGGCCTTTATCGCCAAGCCGGGCTCTGTGCTGGTGGCTGCGGATTACTCCCAGGTCGAGCTGCGTATTATGGCTCACCTCTCCGAAGATCCAAGTCTGTTGGCGGCCTTTAAGGCCGGACAGGATATTCACCGCGCCACCGCGGCAGAAGTATTTGCTGTCGAGACCGAGGAAGTGACCGCCGATCAGCGTCGCAGCGCCAAGGCGATTAACTTTGGGCTTATCTACGGAATGTCAGCCTTTGGCCTCGCCCGTCAACTGGGTATTAATCGCAAGCAGGCCGCCGAATATATTGAGCTCTACTTTGCCCGCTACCCCGGGGTGCAAAATTATATGAACAATATTCGCCACACCGCCGCCGAAAATGGCTATGTCGAAACCTACTTTGGCCGACGCCTCTACCTGCCGGAAATTAATGCCAGTAATGGTATGCGCCGCCAGGCCGCAGAGCGCACCGCTATCAATGCCCCGATGCAGGGAACTGCTGCAGATATTATCAAGCGGGCAATGATCTCGGTGGATAGCTGGCTGCAAAACAGTGATCTTGAAAGCCGCATGATTATGCAGGTACATGATGAGCTAGTGCTGGAGGTGCCAGAGTCAGAGCTGGATGCGGTTAAGCAGGGTCTGGTTGAGCGCATGGAATCCGCCGCAGAACTACTGGTGCCGCTGGTAGTGGATGTGGGTGTTGGAGATAACTGGGATGAGGCGCATTAACAGGAGAGAGGGATTTGTAACAGGACAAATAGTGAGAAATGTGAAGAAAAAACGGCACTAGTCCGCAAGATTTAAAATTATTTTCACTTTTTTACCATTATTTTTGAACTATCTGATTTAAGCCTGTCTGAATAACTGCACGATATGATTGCTTACTCTCCCCCAAATTAAGCAAACTTGAAAAGCTGAACTCCCAAGTAAAGCGAAGCACGCCCCGATCCAGGATGGATCGGGGTTTTTTTATGTCTGGCATTTACAGTCTGGGGAGTTAATCTTTAGCGGGATCGACGAAATCTGCACTGAACCAATGACCCAGCACCAATTCCAATTCTGGCAGCCCCTGTTTCTTGAGTGAAGAAAAGGTCTGCGCGCTGAGCAATGTGCAACCTGGGTCCATATCGCGCAAATGTCTCTCGACCATTAGCAGTGCGCTTTGAGCTGGCCCGCGTTTAAGTTTGTCTGACTTGGTTAACAATATATGCACTGGCAAGCCCGCCTGAGCCGCCCAGTTGAGCATCTGTAGGTCAAACTCTTGAAGGGGGTGACGAATATCCATCAGCAAGACCAATCCCGCCAGGCTCTGGCGCATCTGCAAGTACTCCGCCAGATGTTTGTCCCACTCTCTTTTCATCGCGATCGGAACCTTGGCATAACCATAGCCGGGAAGATCGACAAGACGCTTGCCGCCGTATAGTTCAAAGAAATTTATCAGCTGGGTGCGACCGGGCGTTTTACTGGTTCGGGCCAGACTCTTAGTGCGGGTAAGGGTATTTATCGCACTGGATTTTCCGGCGTTTGAACGACCGGCAAAAGCAATTTCACAGCCATTATCCGGCGGACATTGCTTGAGAGAGGGCGCGCTAGTCAGGAATGACACACGCTTATAGTCAATATGATTTGAATCCATGGCTAAAGGGTCGTTATCTCGCTGTAAGAAGTGCTACTTATTAGTATATAATGCGCCGGTTTTAGCCGACGTGGCTAATATTTAATGTCTCCAGCCTGTAAAATACTACGAGTTGGAGCTCATATATAAGTTCTATTCTAGCGGATTGCACGAGTTGATTAACCATGAAAAAAAGCTTTTTTAGTATTATTTGTCTAATCGCTGCACTGACAGCGAATCAGGCACTGGCATCGGGTGATGCGGTAGCGGGAGAATCAAAGGTAGCTGTATGTGCCGGTTGTCACGGCGGTGACGGCAACAGCATGGTTGCTTCATTTCCTAAACTTGCTGGCCTGGGTGAGAATTATTTAGTTCGACAGCTACGTGATATCAAGTCTGGCGAACGTGCCATTGCATCCATGACTGGTATTCTGGACGCATCTTCAGACCAGGATCTGCAAGATATGGCGGCCTTCTACAACAGTCAGCAGCGACAGATTTCCGGCGCTCAGGAGATCACGCTTATCGGTTACAGCGATCCTGTTGAAGCCCTGGAGCTCGGCGAGAATATTTACCGCGGCGGAAATATCAAGACTCAGGTTGCAGCCTGTATTGGTTGCCACTCACCTGCCGGCAAGGGCAATGATCCTGCAGGTTACCCTGCTCTTGGCGGTCAGCACGCTGAATACATTGAGAGCCAACTGTTGAAATATCGAAGCGGCGAGCGTGCCAGCGGTGCCAACGCGAAAATTATGCAGGGTGTTGCCGAGCGCATGAGCAATAAAGAAATTAAGGCAGTGGCCAACTATATTTCTGGCCTTAACTAGCCCCCGGTTAAAACCTTATGGAGAGGGCAAGGAATGTAGCCCGCTCAAATTTATAGAGTCAGATATACAGGAGTTTCTTATGTTGCGTCGTGTTTATAGCTACTTAATTTTGTTGCTGTTACTGCCAGCCTCGTTGGGTTGTGCTGAAGGCGAACAATACCAAGCGGGTGTGCACTACGAAGTATTGCCTCAGGTTATCAGAACGGCAAACCCTAATAAGATTGAAGTGAATGAAATCTTCGCCTACACCTGCAACCATTGCTACAACTTTGAGGCGGTTCTGCACCCATGGGGAGAAGCTCTGGCTGATGATGTTGATTTGCAGCGTACCCCTGCCGTGTGGGCGCCAGCGATGGAAGTTTATGCTCGCGCCTATTTCAGCGCCGCAGTACTGAAGGTTTTGGATAAGGTGCACGAGCCGATTTTTGAAGCTATCCATGTGCGCAAAGAAGCGGTCAGAACTGAGCAGGATGTGGCTAAGTTTTTTGTCGCTGCAGGGATCGACAGCGTTAAGTTCTCGCAGATCTTCAACTCCTTTGGTGTAACCAGCATGGTCAATCAGGGCAAAGCCAGAATGCGAGGTTATCGCACTCAGGGAACACCGGAAATGGTTGTAAATGGCAAATACAGAGTCAGCAGCAGAATGAGTGGTGGTTTCGAAGGAATGCTCAAGGTTGCAGATTTCTTGATTGCAAAAGAACGCGCTGTCGCGGCCAAGTAACGGATAAGAACTTCCCAGTCTAATTTAGAGTGAAAATTGCAGCCCCAGCAATGAGCTGCAAAAAATAGCCATTATTGATAATTATTACTTAAAAAAGTAATCAGGAAAATATGAAACCAACGATTAAACCAAACAATCCAAATTTCTCCTCAGGCCCCTGCTCCAAACGCCCGGGCTATGACGTCAGTAATCTCGACACTGCGACGCTGGGACGCTCTCATCGCTCGAGCCTCGGCAAAGATGCCCTGGGTCGCGCCTGCACTGAGACCGCTGAAATTCTTGGCTTACCCGAGGGATACCGAGTCGGTGTCGTTCCGGCATCGGATACCGGCGCTGTGGAAATGATTATGTGGTCAGCACTGGGTGCGCGACCTGTAGATATTTTTGCCTGGGAATCCTTTGGCAGCGGCTGGCTTACCGATGCGGTCAAGCAGCTCAAGCTCGACGACCTCAACAGCTACACTGCTGACTACGGCAAACTGCCCGACCTCAGCCAGGCTAACCCGGACAACGATATCGTCTTTACCTGGAATGGCACCACCTCTGGTGTAAAGGTAGAGAATGCTGACTGGATCAGCGACGATCGAAAAGGTCTGACTATCTGTGATGCCACATCTGCAGTATTTGCCATGGATATGCCCTGGGAAAAGCTCGATGTTGTCACCTATAGCTGGCAGAAAGTACTTGGCGGTGAAGGTGCTCACGGCATGTTAATTCTCAGCCCGCGAGCGGTTGAGCGTCTTGAAAGCTACACGCCGGCCTGGCCCCTGCCAAAAATTTTCCGTATGACCAAAGGCGGAAAACTGATCGAGGGGATCTTCCGTGGTGCGACGATTAATACACCATCGATGCTCTGCGTTGCCGACTATCTGGACGCCCTGAACTGGGTGCGCTCTATTGGCGGACTGCCCGCAGCGATTGCCAAATCAGAATCTAATCTTGAGGTTATTAAGGGCTTTGTCGCCAATCGCGACTGGGCGCACTTTTTGGCTGAGGTTCCAGAGCAGATCTCCAACACCAGTGTCTGCCTGACCCTCGACCTCGAAGCCGACCAGGTTAAGCAAATAGTAAAATTGTTGGATGCGGAAGAGGTTGCCTACGATATTGGCGCCTACCGTGATGCGCCGGCCGGATTGCGAATCTGGTGTGGTGCAACCGTTGAAAAATCTGATCTTGAAGCACTGCTGCCCTGGCTCGATTGGGCTTATAAGCAAGTTTCTCAGTAACAATTAATCGATAAAACAGAACATAAAGCGAGAAGAAAACAGCTATGTATAAAATTCGTACCTACAACGCAATCTCATCAAAAGGCCTCGAGCGCTTCCCCGCAGACAGCTACCAGGTATCCAGCGATTGCGCTGACCCGGTTGGCGTTTTGCTGCGCAGCCAGAAGTTGCACAATGAAGTGATGCCTGAATCCGTCGTTGCTGTCGCCCGTGCCGGCGCTGGTACCAACAATATTCCAACCGCAGATTACACTGACCAGGGCATCGTGGTATTCAACACGCCCGGCGCCAATGCCAATGCGGTAAAAGAATTAATCGTCGCCTCACTGTTGATGGGTTCACGGGATATCTACGGCGGCATGAACTATGTTCAGGGCCTTACCGAGATCACTGACTCTGCAGAGATGGGCCAGTTGCTGGAAAAAGAGAAAAAGCGTTTTGCCGGTGGCGAAGTGCAGGGCAAGACCCTGGGTGTTATTGGCCTGGGTGCAATTGGCTCAATGATTGCCAACCTGGCTCTGGAGTTGGGTATGGATGTTGTCGGTTACGATCCGGCGATCTCTGTTGAAGCTGCCTGGCAGCTGTCGAGCAATGTTGAACGTATGGACAGCATTGAAGCCCTGTTGGCGCGCTCTGATTTTATTACTCTGCACGTACCGGCAATTCCTGCTACCAAGCACCTGATTAACAGCAAGACCCTCTCTATTATGAAGAGCACAGCAAAGATTCTTAACTTTGCCCGTGAAGAGATTGTCAGCTCAGCAGATGTGGTTGAAGCACTGGATAACGGCGTAATCAGCGGTTATATCACGGATTTCCCAGCCCCTGAACTGCTCGGTCGCAAAGATGTGCTGCTGATGCCACATATCGGCGCCAGCACTGCAGAAGCGGAAGAGAACTGTGCGGTTATGGCCGCCAACCAGCTGATGGATTTCCTTGAGAACGGTAATATCCTCAACTCGGTTAACTACCCGCAGATCAAGATGGCCCGCAATGGCGGCACGCGCATTACCTTCACCAACAAGAACGTGCCTAAAGTTCTGGGTAATGTTCTGTCGATACTGGCGGATAGCAACCTGAATGTTGTCGATATGGTGAACAAGAGCCGCGATGAAATTGCCTACAATATTATTGATATTGAAGGTGACTTCGACGACAGCCTGCAAGCCAATATTGCTGCGGTTGAAGGTGTGGTTCACGTACGCATTATCTAATTCGGTAACCCTGAATTGAAAAAAGCGCCTGCGGGCGCTTTTTTTATGGGCTGTTTTTCTCGGCAGAAAACAACTTCGCCCGAACCGTGCGTCGATATTCCTTGGGGCTATTGCCCGACCAATGTTTAAAGCGTGAGGAAAACCAACTGGCATCCTTATAGCCGCTGTAGTTGGCGATCTCCAAAATCGTCAGGTCAGTATTCTTTAGCAGATCACAGGCAAAGGTCATTCGCACCTCGGCCAGGTAATCTCCCGGCGTCTTGCCCACCGCCGCCATAAACCGCCGGTTAAAAGTCCTGGTGGTCATACCAAACTGCGCCGCCAGCCCGGGTACCGAAAGCTGCTTGCTGTGATTATCCTGAACCCACATCTGCGCCTGAACAATGGTTTCATCGCTGTGGCGATTTATCTGCTGTTGATCACTCAGGCTAATCGGATCGGCAAGGTTGCGAATCTCGTGAAAGAAATTGCGCTGCGCCTGACGGGCAATAACCCGCCCAAAGATACGTTCCACCTGATGCATTATCAGCTCCGCCATGGCATTGATGCTCGCCGCGCAATAGATATTGCCCGCCTGGGTGGTGAAGTGTTGGCGCGCCAGCTTGATCTTCGGGTAGGTACGCTGTAACTGATCGAAATAGTGCCAGTGAGTTGTTGCCGGCTTATCATCCAGCAATCCTGCCTCAGCTAAAAAACACACACCGGTGCCAACAGCGGTGAAGTTGCAATTGAACTGATGCTGTTCCTGCAGCCAGGGGATATAGGCAGCATGCTTTAAAACGGCAGGGCGTGGATTTCGCCAAAGGGCGGGGATATGAATAAGGTCGCTGGGAAAATCATCGTCGATAGAATGGGTCGGATTTAGCTCAAATCCAGAGGATGTTTGTACCGGCCTGCCATCGGCACTAACCCGGCGTATTACCAGCTCACTCTGCTGCTGTTTGGTCGCGCGAGCCATAGATTCAGCAAAGCGAAATATCTCCGCCGCCAGCGTGCTGCTGGAAACCAGCATATTGTCACAGAGTAAAAGAGTCAGGTTAAACGCCATAATGGTGCAAATGTATCATATTGTGGCTAAATAACCATATAAAGTGGCTTAATAATTAAAGAGATCAGGGTTGTTCAGTCCTAAACTACAGCCATAACAACCTATTCCAATAAAGGGACAAACTATGGCTAATTCTCTGCCGGTTATTGTCGGTTTCGGTGGCTATAGCGCCGCCGGACGCAGCTCTTCTCACCAGGCGTTTCGACGCATGATCCTCGAATCACTTCCAGCCCCGGAGCAGCAGAGCACGATAGTAAGCCTTGCCTGTTTAATGGCCCAGGTATCAGTGGATGGAGAGAGCTACCGCGATTTGCAGGGCAATCTGCTCAGCGCCGCCGAGGTGGATAAGCAGTTTAGGCCAGAGGTTATCAATGGCACCCTGGTGCGCAGGGTTGAATCCTTTGATCCCGCCCATGTTCCCGGCAATAAAAAGATCTCCTTTGCCAGCGATCAGGATCAGCAGATGGTCTTTACGATGTTAAAGCGCGATATGCCGCGCTCGATCCCGGAAGATTGGCAGGTCCGCGACCTGGATAATGGCACTGTTGAAATAACCGCCACAAGTGCCAGTGAATACCTTGTTGAATCCCATTATGAACTGGCCGCAAAAGCTGCGGGCCAATTGCCCAGCGGGTTTAGTCCCGGCGATCACTACAATGCGCGCTTTCATCCGCGCGGTTTGCAGATGGCCGTACTGGGAGCCAGTGATGCTGTTCATTCCATCGGGATTCCATGGGACAAAATTGTAGATTCAGTGTCTCCAGACGAAGTAGGCGTTTACTCCTCAAGCGCATTAAGCCAGATGAATGAAGAGGGTTTTGGCGGCCTATTGCAGGCCCGCCTCAAGGGCGGTCGCACCACGGCCAAGCAGGTGCCACTGGGTTTAAATTCCATGCCCGCCGACTTTATTAACGCCTATGTGCTCGGCAGTGTTGGCCACACCGAAGCGATTACCGGTGCCTGTGCCAGTTTCCTCTATGTGCTGCAGGCCGCCGTGCGGGATATTCGCAATGGCCGCCGCCGCGTCGCTGTTTTGGGTAATGCCGAAGCCGGTGTTACCCCAGAAGTTATGGAAGGGTTTTCAAATATGAATGCCCTTGGCAGTGAAGAGAATCTCTGCAAGCTGGATGGCACTGATACCGCCGATCTGCGCCGTGCCAGCCGACCCTTTGGCTACAACTGTGGTTTTACCCTCTCCGAATCCAGTCAATACCTAGTGTTGATGGACGATGCCCTGGCCATTGAGTTGGGTGCCGATATTCACGGTGCGGTTCCCGATGTATTTATCAATGCCGACGGCGTAAAGAAATCTATCTCTGCCCCAGGTGTTGGCAACTATATTTCCATGTCGAAAGCAGTGGCGACGGCGATCAGTATTGTTGGCGAAGAGTCTGTTCAGAAGCACAGCTTTGTTCACGCCCATGGTTCCAGTACTCCAGCCAACCGCACCACTGAATCTGAACTGATTGACCGTGTAGCATCGGCTTTTGATATCTACGACTGGCCGGTAACCGCGATCAAGTCCTATGTCGGCCACTCCTTGGCAACAGCCAGTGGCGATCAGCTGGTCACAGCACTGGGAACCTTTAAGTACGATACTATCCCTGGCATCAAAACCATTAGCGAGATCGCGCCGGACGTTTTTCAGGAGCGCGCGCGTTTTCCACTAGAGGATATGGATGTCAGTGCCAATAAAATGGATGTGGCGTTTATTAACTCAAAGGGATTTGGCGGCAATAATGCGACTGCGCTGGTGCTTTCACCCGCTAAGGTCGAGAGCATGTTGGCGACCCGTTATGCGGATCAGTTTGATCAGTATCTTGAGAAACGTGAAGCTACGCGAAGCGCTGCCGCTGAGTACGCCGAGCGTGCAGACAATGCTGAGCTGGACGTAATCTACCGCTTTGGTGAAGCGGTTATCGATGATGCAGACCTGAGTATTTCCAGTGATGGCATCAATATTCCCGGCTTTGCCCGTGAGATTGTCTTTGAAAAGGAAAATCCCTGGTCGGATATGGCATCAACGGCATCAACAGATAGCGCGGCAGAGAACAAGCCGCAAACTGCTGAGATCGATTAACCCATATCACCCCAGAGTGATTGCATAATACTGATGGCCGCCAGTGGCGCGGTCTCAGTGCGCAGAACGCGAGGCCCCAGGGCCAGTGGCTGAAAATCATTGTTAATCGCCGCTTCAATTTCCCGCTCTCCAAGCCCACCTTCCGGACCCACCAGCAGACAGATATCTTTCACCGCATGATGTTCACTCAGGCGTTTTTCGCTGCGGTGGTGCAGAACAAACTTTAATGTCTCATCAACGTTCTGTTCAGAAAGGGACAGCCATTGATCCAGTGTTGCAGGACTGTTGATGCGCGGAACCTGATTGCGCTGACACTGCTCACAGGCGCTGATGGCAATCTGCTGCCAGTGGCGGACTTTCTTTTCCAGCCGCTCGCCATTTAGCTTTACTTCAGTGCGCTCAGTAAACAGCGGGGTAATTTCCGTCGCGCCCAACTCAGTGGCTTTTTGCACAATCAGATCCATGCGCTCGCCACGGGAAACGCCAATGGCCAGATGTATCTTAAGGCCCGACTCGCGATCAATATCCCGATACTCAACTACCTTCACTGAAACTTTATTCTTGCCGACCTCGGTTAGCTCTGCCGCGTATTCACCCCCCTGACCATTAAACAGGGTAATCTGCTGTCCAGCCTTCATACGCAGGGCAGAGGAGAGATGGCGCGCGGCACTGCCGTCGAGAACCAGGCTGCTATCGCAGCATAGGCTCAGGTCGGTGTAGATTCGCGGAATACGCATAGCGGAGGTTTAGCTTTTTTCCGGGAAGCCGAGATTGCGACACAGAATATCGCTAACCTGCCACTGGTTCATGGTGTAGAAGTGCAGACCCGGAGCGCCGCCATCGAGCAGTTTCTGACTTAGCTCAGTGATAATGTCGATACCATAGCTGACCAGATCCTCAATATTGTCACTGCGCTCTTTAAGCTGCCAGCGCAACCAGCGGGGAATTTCAGCACCACAGCTCTCGGAAAAGCGCAGCAGATTGCTGTAGTTGGTCAGCGGCATAATGCCCGGAATTATCGGCTCGCCAATACCCGCTTTGGCGCACTCATCGACAAACTTAAAGTACGCATCAGCATTGTAAAAATACTGGGTAATCGCGCGGTTGGCGCCGGCTTTAAATTTTTCGCCGAGCCAGTAGATATCCTGGCTGTAACTCTCGGCTTCAGGGTGAATCTCCGGATAGGCGGCAACATTAATATTAAAGTGATCGCCGGTGTGTTGGCGAATAAAGGCCACCAGCTGATTAGCATGAACCAGCTGAGCTGCACCGCCCATACCAGAGGGCAGGTCGCCGCGCAGTGCCACCAGATCGGTAACACCAGAGGCCTTGTAGTCATTGAGTAAGGCCAGCACTTCCTCTTCGGCACTGCCGCCAAAAGAGATATGTGGCGCTACGGCAAAACCATCCGCCTGAATAGCGGCAACCTGGTCCATGGTGGTGGCGCGAGTTGAGCCGCCGGCACCATAGGTTACCGAGAAAAATTCCGGATTAAACTTCCCCAGCTCCTGGCGGGTGACCGCCAGTTTGCTCTTCCCCTGATCCGTCTTGGGAGGGAAAAACTCAAAGCTGAGATGGGGTACATCATTGTTCATTAAATACGCTTCCTTTTAGCCAAGCTGTTATTTTTACAGCTTAGTACTTGTAGCTTTCGCCTTTAAATGGGCCTTCAACTGGCACCTTAATATAGTCAGCCTGTGCCTGGCTCAATGTGGTGATCACACCGCCAAAACCACCGACCATATGGCGGGCAACTTCTTCATCCAGATGCTTGGGAAGCACTTCAACGCGCAGCAAATCAGCTTTAGTCGCTTCGTCCTGAGCGGCATACTGACGCTTGTAGAGATCGATCTGTGCCAGTACCTGATTGGCAAACGAGCCATCCATAATACGGCTTGGGTGACCAGTGGCATTGCCCAGGTTTACCAGACGACCCTCGGCCAACAGCAGCAGGTGATCATTGTTGGCGCGATCGCGGTAAACTTTGTGAACCTGGGGCTTAATCTCGTCCCACTCCCAGTTGCTACGCATATAGGCAGTATCGATTTCATTGTCGAAGTGACCGATATTACAGACCACACAGCCACTCTTAAGGGCTGCGAGAATATCTGAATCACAGACATTGTAGTTACCGGTGCTGGTTACCAGCATATCGGTATTGGCCAGCAGATCAGTGTTTACACCTTTGGCTGGATTGCCATCGTTGTAGGTTGAAACCACTTCAAAGCCGTCCAGACAGGCCTGCATGGCACAGATTGGATCTACTTCGGTAACCTTAACAATCATGCCTTCCTGACGCAGTGACTGAGCAGAACCTTTACCCACATCACCGTAGCCAACCACAATCGCTTTCTTGCCTGACAGCAGGTGGTCTGTGGCGCGCTTAACCGCATCATTCAAGCTGTGACGACAGCCATATTTGTTGTCGCACTTGGACTTGGTCACCGAATCATTCACATTGATCGCCGGTACTTTTAGTTCGCCGCTCTCAAGCATTTCATAGAGACGGTGAACACCAGTAGTTGTCTCTTCAGTGACCCCGTGAACTGCATCCAGAACCTGCGGGTATTTGGTGTGCAGCAGGGCGGTTAGATCGCCACCATCATCGAGAATCATATTGGCATTCCAGGGCACGCCACCTTTTAGAACCTGCTGTTCCAGACACCATTCATACTCTTCTTCAGTCTCGCCTTTCCAGGCGAAAACCGGCGTGCCATTGGCAGCGATTGCCGCGGCAGCATGATCCTGAGTTGAGAAAATATTGCAGGATGTCCAGCGCACTTCGGCGCCCAGCGCCTCCAGTGTTTCAATCAGTACAGCTGTCTGGATGGTCATATGGATGCAGCCGAGAATGCGCGCGCCAGCCAGTGGCTGTTCAGCACGATATTTTTCGCGCAGCGCCATTAGCGCAGGCATTTCAGATTCAGCAATAGAGATCTCTTTTTTGCCCCAATCGGCAAGGGAGATATCGGCGACTTTGTAGTCAGCCTGGTCAGCTTTAATAGGATGTATTGATGCGTTCATAATAGTCTGCCTGTAAAAAATAAATTCTGTTTGTTGGTTCTACGTTAAAGGGCCTTGGCAAGGTCAGCGACCTTGTCAGTTTTTTCCCAGGTAAAATTCTCTTCCTCACGACCAAAATGCCCATAGGCCGCAGTCCCTTGATAAATCGGGCGGCGCAGGTCGAGCATTTCGATCAGGCCTCTGGGTCGCAGATCAAAATTATCGCGAATCAGGGTAATAATTTCAGCATCGGATAACTTGCCGGTGCCAAAGGTGTTGATACTGATAGACGTCGGCTCTGAAACACCAATCGCATAGGAAACCTGAATTTCACAGCGATCGGCGAGACCAGCGGCGACAATATTCTTTGCCACATAGCGACCGGCATAGGCCGCCGAGCGATCCACCTTGGTGGGATCCT
>ERZ1039804.594-NODE-594-length-23051-cov-12.511437_pt1 | contig 23051 bp, 19 predicted proteins | sample MGYA00383089_ERZ1039804 | MGnify/ENA primary metagenome ERZ1039804 (study PRJEB29581, sample SAMEA5548359) | metagenome | biome: marine; feature: coastal; material: water | depth 1 m | study: Short-term variability in the microbial, nano- and picoplankton...
AAATCTGTAAGAGAAGCCGCTATTGCTAACGCTAAAGAAGCTTTAGAAGAGACTTTAACACCTCATCTCAAAGACATGTTAGCTTCTAAACTACAAGAAATGGAAGATAAATCCGATGAAGTAGAAGAAGTAGTTAACGAAGTCGAAGAAGATGAAGTCGAAGAAGGAACGGATAAAGACAAAAAAGACGAAACAGTAGATGAAGATCTTACAGTAGCTCCAGAAATGGCTGAGGCTGAAGAAGACGAAGCAGAGGATGATTCAGAAGAATCTGAAGACGACGCTGAGGAAATCGAAGTTGACGGCGAAGAAGCCGGAGACGAAGACGCTGTTGACGGTGACGAAGATCTAGGAGACTTAACTGTTGATCAGTTTAAGGATATGATCAGAGACATCATCGCTCAAGAAATGGGCGGCGGCGAAGAAGAAATGGGTGCAGATATGGATGGCGGTGACATCGAAGGTATGGGCGACGAAGCTCCTATTGAAGAACCAGCTGACGACATGGAAGTACCAGGAGAAGACGAAGAAGAAATCGATCTTGACGAACTACTTGCAGAACTAGAAGCTACAGTAGCTGAAGGTGATGATAAAGAAAAAGATGTAGACGAAGCAAAAGAAGAAGAGGACGAAGACAAAGTAGAGGAAGTATCAACTGCTAACTCAACTGATGTCCAAGATACAGCTGATTCTCAAGCTCAAGGCACTAACATCAATAGAGTAGTTAATGAAGAAGAACTTAACGAAGCTTTAGATACTATCGAACAGCTTAAGAAAGATCTACACGAAACTAATCTTCTAAACTCAAAACTTTTATATGTTAACAAAATCTTTAAGGCTAACAACTTAAGTGAGTCTCAAAAAGTTAACATTATTGCTGCTTTCGATAAAGCCGAAACAGTAAAAGAAGTAAAACTTGTTTTTGAAACAGTTTCTGAAAATGTTGTAACAAGCAAAAAAGAAACAGTTACAGAATCAAAAATCAAAGGAATGGCGTCTAAAGCTACAGGAACTACTGCTACTAAACCAGAAGTAATCAATGAAGTATCTGACACTGTTCGTAGAATGCAAAAATTAGCTGGAATAATTAAATAAACATTTTTTAAAGACATGGAAATTAACAATCTTTTAGAAAGCTCAAACAACTACAAAAGCATGCAAGCTGATTCAGCTCGTTTGGCTGAGAAGTGGGCTGCATCAGGGTTGCTAGAAGGAATCGAGGACGAAAGATATCAGTCAAATATGGCGATGATCCTTGAGAATCAAGCAAAACAAATCGTAGCAGAAGCTAACTCAACAAACGTAGGCGGAGGAAGCTTTTCTGCAGGCGGAGGAGAACAATGGGCTGGCGTAGCTTTACCATTAGTACGTAAAGTATTCGCACAAATCGTTGCACAGGACTTTGTATCTGTACAACCAATGAACTTACCTTCAGGTCTAGTATTTTATCTAGACTTTAAATACGGAACTGCTACCAATGGTAGAGGTGACGGAGAGAACTTATACGGTAACGTATCATCTGCATCTGTAAAGATGGGAGTAGATACTGACGTAGCTGGTGGTCTTTATGGCGCTGGACAGTTTGGGTACTCAATCAACTCTGTAGCTTCTGCAGGAGGAACAGCTGCAACAGTAGCTGCTATTACTGACATTGCAGACGTAAACTACGACGTAGATGTAGCTACTGGATCACTAGAAACAGTAACTATTGCTACTACTGAAATCCCAGGATTTGACGAACTAGGTATCAGAGCGTTTAGAGTAACAGGTACTACTATTTTACCTCAGTATACTAAAATCGACGGTGCTAATATCGTATTTGTACAAGATGCATCAGGAACTCACCTAGCAAACGCTGCTACTCCTGTAGTCAACTATCACAAACAACCAGTAGACAACGACAGAGGAGACTTTGAAGCTTCTTCAGGTGCTGCTGTAGATACATCTATTACAATACCAGAAATCGACGTTAAACTAGCTTCTGAGGCTATTGTTGCAAAGACACGTAAGTTAAAGGCACAATGGACACCAGAATTTGCACAGGATCTTAACGCATATCACTCTATCGATGCAGAAGCTGAATTGACTTCACTATTAAGTGAGTACATTTCAATGGAAATCGATCTAGAGATTTTAGATATGTTGATCTCTGAGGCAAGAACTACAGATAAGTGGTCTGCTGAGAATAACAAAGTATGGGGAGGTTCAGCTTGGACTACTTCTACTTCAGATTTCTACAATACTCAAGGACAGTGGTTCCAAACACTAGGAACTAAAGTTCAAAAAGTATCTAACAAAATCCACCAGAAGACTTTGAGAGGTGGAGCAAACTTTATCGTAACTTCACCTAACGTAGCTACTATCTTAGAATCTATTCCAGGATATGCTGCTGCAACTGATGGAGATCAGGCAGAGTTTAACATGGGCGTACAAAGAGTAGGTAGCTTAGCTAACCGCTTTAAAGTGTACAAAAATCCTTATATGACAGAGAACATCTTGTTATTAGGATTTAGAGGAAGCCAGTTCCTAGAAACAGGAGCTGTATATGCACCTTACGTACCATTAATGATGACTCCTCTAGTATACGATCCAGAAACCTTCACTCCAAGAAAAGGTTTAATGACTCGTTATGCTAAGAAGATGATCAGACCAGAATTCTACGGTAAAATCTTTATCTCTGACTTAACTCAGATCTAGGATTAACTTAGAATAATAATAAAGAGAGGGCTTCGGCCCTCTTTTTTTTTGGCTATTTATATAAAACTGTAATAAATGGCAAGTGTAACTATATGGGATGGATCAGCTACTTTTACTTCAGGTAGCTCAACCCCCTTCGGATTTTATGATAGCGATGCTGACTTTCAAACTGATGCAACTAAGGTAGCAAAGTTTTGCGGTACTCGTTTAGGTTTTCCTTTAATGGATGTAGAGCTTCAAGATCAGAACTTTTTTGCCTGTTTTGAAGAAGCAGTTACAACATACGGTAATGAAGTATTTCAATATAAGATTAGAGAAAACTACCTATCATTAGAAGGAAGCGATAGTACTGCAGGATCAGCTAATAATAAAATAATTAATCCTACATTAGATAGAGTTGTTAATATTGGTAAAAACTACGGAACTGAAGCAGAAGTAGGAGGATTCGTAACTAGACATACAGGTTCTCTTTCAGTAACTATGTCTAAACAACAATACGATTTAGATGAATGGGCAACAGCAGAAGGAGTAGAAGGCAATATAGAAGTAAGAAAAGTATTTTACGAATCACCACCTGCTATATTAAGGTATTTTGATCCTTATGCAGGTACAGGAACAGGTGTACAATCGTTAATGGATGCTTTTGATTTCGGTTCATTTAGTCCTGGGGTTAACTTTTTATTAATGCCAGCGTCTTACGACCTTCTTAAAGTACAAGCAATAGAGTTTAATGATCAAATAAGAAGATCAGCATATACATTTGAACTTGTAAACAATAAACTTAAGATATTTCCAATACCTAAACAAAACTATAACTTAAGGTTTGAATACTACAAGGTTAATGAGAAGAAAGCAGCTAGTTACTTAGATGGAACAGGATTAGTAACAAATGTTGCTGAAGTACCGTATAATAATCCTAGTTATAACCAAATAAACAGTGTAGGTAGGCAATGGGTATTTAGATATACTTTAGCATTAGCTAAAGAACTATTAGCATATGTAAGAGGAAAGTACCAAACAGTACCGGTACCTGGATCAGAAGCTACATTAAACCAAGCAGATCTTTTAACTGATGCAAGATCAGAAAAAGAATCATTACTTACTCAACTAAAAGAAATGTTAGATCAAACATCTAGACAAGCTCAGTTAGAAAGAAAAGCTAATGAAGGAGAAAACTTAAAGAAAACATTAGGCGATGTGCCTATGACAATATTTGTAGGATAATGAAGTTAAAAGATATCATATTAGGAGAGGCTATATACACACCTTACCGTGCTATGGTACAAGTTGTGAGTAGAGATACTAGTCCTTCTGTACTAGCTGACCTTATTAGAGCGCTTCCTGGTGTTACTACCTGCACTATAGCAGGATCAGATGACGTAGCTAATAAATATATTTTTAAAGTTAAACTAATCACAACTAAACCATCATCAGAAGCATTTACATCATTGAAACAGAATGCAATGAGTAAGTATGTAGAGATAAATGCGTTTAAAGTAGCTGCAAACTCAGTTGAACGTATGAAAAGACCAGGAGAATACTAATATGTTATTTGGATCAGGAAGAGACTTCGATTTACTCGTTAATATTAACAGAGAACTACTAAAAGATATAGTAGAACAAGAGATTCTTTATCATAAGTTAAGTTTAGAAGACTTAGACGTTAACTTATACGGAGAATCACTACAGAAATCGTATTGGGCAGCTGTAAAACTTAACTGTTTAATAACTAGAGGTGATCAAGTAATAGATATTGATGATTTCGGACCAGATTTAGGTAGAGAAGCATCATTTGCCTTTTTAAGACCTGATTTAGTTGATACTAGTGTAGTTCCTGAAGTAGGAGATATAGTTCAATGGCATAATGACTTCTATGAAGTAGATACTGTAAGAGAAAATCAACTTCTCTTAGGTAGAGATAAGAGTTATAACCTTGCTTCCTATGGTAACGGGTTTGGCTCTTCACTTTCTATCATTTTAGATTGTCATTTAACAAGAGCCGACAGAGTTGGCATAACAGAAGTAAGATAATATGGCAGAAAACACTCCAACTCCTAAATCTCAAGAGCAACTATCTAACGAAAGTTTAGGTTTAAGCACATCTACTACAAATAATAGAGCTTACCAGTTAAATCGTAATGATAACGTTGAGAATCTTACTATTGGTATAAAAGATATCGATGAAGCTATCTTTTACTACTTTAATGAAGTATTAAAACCCTCTGTTACACAGAATGGCAAAGTAATAAACGTTCCTATTGTATATGGTTCACCTGAAAGGTGGGCAGCTATGCAGAAAGACGGGTATTACCGTGATAAAAACGGTAAAATGCAAGCACCTCTCATAGTATTTAGGAGAGATAGTCTAGAACGCAATAGAAACCTAGGAAATAAGCTAGATGGCAATAAGCCTATCCACTTTGGAGTGTTTCAAAAGAAGTTTTCAAGAAAAAACTCATATGATAAGTTTGATGTATTAAATAACAGAGAACCTGTTAAAGAATACTATGCAGTAGCTATACCAGATTATGTAAATATAGTGTATAGTTGTATTATTTATACTGATTATATGGAACAAAACAATAAAATCATTGAAGGCATTAACTTTGCTTCTGATTCATACTGGGGAAATCCATCTAAGTTTAGATTTAGAGCTATGATAGATAACTATACAACTGCTACTGAGTTAGTTCAAGGTAATGATAGACTAGTTAAGACTAACTTTAATATAAATCTACTTGGTCATATAGTAACAGATGCTATAAATGCACAAGCTCACAATACAAAAAAGCATTATTCTAAGGCAGCAGTTAAAGTAACTACTGAAACCACTGGAAATATAAACGATATATAAGATGGCAGGTAGATTTGACAGTATTTTATCGGGATCGCTAGTATTTAGTAAAGATGGTGTATTTGCTTCTAGTATAGTACCCCATCCTAACGCACTTACTATAACAGGATCTGTTAAAATATCAGGTTCTAACCTTATATTAAACGGTAGTGACGTAGGATTACGTATTACTACGTTAGAATCAGGTCAAGGAGCAGATCAAGTTAAGTTTGGAGCTATAACTTTATGGACAGCATCTATATCTGAATGGACAGGTTCTACTAATCAATACATAGCTAACCTTAATGATGTATCTGGTTCATTTAATATATTTACCGGATCAGTAGAAAGTAGAGTTTCTTTATTAGAAACTTCTTCTTCACTTGAAAATATATCATCTTCTTTATTAGATACAAGATTAACTACTATAGAAAGTAAAGCTTTAGTAAGTAGTTCAGCTCAAATCGATGCTTTAGGGTTTTTATCTTCTAGTATAACTGGTATTGTATCAAGATCAGCACAGATATCCGACTTAGGATTCATTACTGGTAGTAAATACAGTCAGTTAGAAGAAATACCAGGAGGTATCTTATCATCATCAGCACAAATAGCTACTGAAATATCAGGAGCAGGTGCTATGACTTATGTAACTAGTAGTGATCTTAACCTAAAAGAGATAAAAATCAATGATTATGATGCAGATGTTGCTGCTACTTACAATAGCGGTAGGTTAACACTTACTTTTGGTACTCCTGCTCAACCTTCTTCTATTAATATAGCTTTATCTGGGTTTAATACCGATAGATTTAACCAAACATCCGATTCATACGATGTAAATGCTACATGGAATAACGGAGGATACATAATACATACTGCATCTATATACGAAGGTAACGTATTACTATCAGAAGTTAATACAGGAACATCAATATCCTTTCCAACTTCATCTATAGGTAGCCATACTTATAAGCTAATCTATACAGCTAGTTCGCCTTTAGATAACTCTATATATACGAACAGTGATACTATTAATGGTACACTATCAAAAAGTAATCCTGCACAACCTTCACTAACATCTACACCATCAGTACAGTTAGGATATAGTTCAAATCAAATAGAACAAGGAGCTACAGGTAGTATTACATTTACTTCATCATCATCTACTACAAGTAACCAATGGGAACTCAATAGAACTGAAACAAATCTAACAAGTCCTTACAGTATTACTGGAGCACTAACAGGATCATCATCGATATCTATTACAGCTACTGCATATTATGATTCTCCATCAGGTCAAAACTCACCTGATACTAGTACTACACGTACAAGAACTAATACCTACAGTAAAATAAGGAGTGTTAGGTTTGGAGCAAGTACTTTGACTACCTTTAATACTAGTCAACTATCTGATTTAGCTTTTTGGGATACAACTATAGGAGGAGAGGTAGGCACTATTAATAAAGGTAACACTAATCCAAGTGGAGATAGTGTAACTATATCTTGGTCTGGTGATAAGTATCATTATATAGTATATGATAGTTCAAGAAGTAACTTATCTAACATCACTACTAGTGGATTCGGGGTATTAGGACAGTTTAGTGTAACAACTGTAGGTCAATACAAGGTATATAAAACAAATACACTACAAGCCGGAGGAGCCGGTAGTAGTATAACATACGATTTAACTTAGATATGGCGATTATACTACCAGGTGGGTTTAATATAACCAACAACGAACCAGCAGATGCAAGGTTTAGCGTTGCAAACGCTGCTGCTCGTTACGCTATATCTTCAGCTAATGTATATGAAGGGTTAACTGTATACGAACAGGATACTAATCGTTATTATGTATTAGTTGATACATCAAATCAAGGTAATGCAACAGGATGGAAAGAGATCTCCACTGGAAATGAACTATCTGGTTCATCTATTATAGGTTCTGATCTCTTAAACATACACAGTATAACAGGATCAGTAGGTATAACTGGATCGCTTACATTACAAAACTCAGACCTTGAAGTTACAGGTTCGTTTAACCTACAGTTAGATGGGGTTTCGAAGTATTTTTCTATTGATATAAACGGAGAAGAAAAAGTAAAAGTTAATAGTGAAGGAGTATTCCAACTCATATCACAAAGCTCTACTCCAACCCCAGTAGAAGGAGGTATGTATTATGGTAATGATTATAATCTATACCTAGGAGTAAACGAATAAACAGACATATTTATAAACATAACAGTATTTTAGCATGGCAACTTGGAAAAAGATAATAGTATCAGGGTCTTCGGCTAACCTAGCCAACTTACAAGTAGACTCTCTTTCGTCCGGTGTAGTAACTGGAGCATCAGGCAACTTAACAACCACACCTATAGCAGGTATTGGTGATATTGTTGCTACAGACGGTGCATTCGGTAACTTTAGTGGATCTTTTTCAGGTTCTTTTATAGGAGACGGCTCTCAGTTAACAGGATTAGTAACTAATCTAACCTTTAGTGGATCAGGAGCCACTGGCGGCGGTGATACAATCGATTTAAAAACAGATTCTCTTAAGTTTGAAGGGGGTAATAACTTATCAGCCACAGTAACTAACAACACAGTTACTTATAACTTAGGATCGAGCATAGTTTCAAGTTCTATATTAACTTCTAACGCTCAAGGTCAAGCTGTATTAGTAACTAATGGAGTATCTGGATCAAATGTTGATTTAGGTCTACAAACCTCCGATGATGTAACGTTTAATAGTTTAAACTTAACTGGAGATGCTGAAATAGACGGTAATCTTACAGTAAACGGTACATTAGCTTACTTAAACACTACTAATACCGCATTAAAAGACAAATATATACTTTTAAACTCAGGTTCTACTGATCCTGACACAGCAGGGCTTGTTGTAGACCAAGGTTCAGGTGCAGGTGATGCATTTTTATTTGATGCTACTGATTTAAGATGGGGTGTTAATAAAAATATTGCTGCAACTACAGGTTCAGCTAATAGTGAAGCTCATATCTCTGTAGTAGTAGATGAAAATGATACTAACCACGTAGATGAAGCGTATTATCAGAAAAATGGTAACATAAAAGTAGATAACACAGGGAATATTTTCATTTACTCATAAAATAGTAGTTATATGCCAGTTACGGCCAAAAAAGTTTTAAAAGGCGACGATGCCAAAGACATTATAGTAAACAAATCCATCTCCAAAAGCAATCTTACTAAAGCTGAACTAGAGTTTATACTTAATCACTTAAGAGATTCACAATATAAAGGTCATGAGTTCGAAAGATTTTATGTAGTATGGGTTAAGTTAAACTCCATGTTAGAAAAAATCAAATAGTTAGATTGGGCTTTAAGCCCTTTCACTATTTATAAGAGTATATTATTGGCCTGAAAGGGAAGTGGGCAGGCAAACCTGTAACCAACCGTAATAAAGTAGACATGCCGAACTGGAAAAAACTGATTGTAAGCGGTTCCGACGCCGCTCTCAATAATCTTAATGTAACTAATGCTGTAACCGCTTCTTATTTTAAAGGAGATGGATCTGCATTAACTAATATACCAACAGCTGACGGCTTTCCTTACACAGGTTCAGCTCTAATATCAGGCTCTTTAACGGTAACAGGTTCAGTCTTAGTTTCAGGTAGCGTTACTGCTAACTCTTATGTAGCTAAGAACGGTACAGGTACTCCTACTTTAACATCAGCTAATAGTATAATATTTAGCGGTTCAGAAGCAGCTATTTTTAAAGGTCTGTCAATGAGACTGAATGCATTTACTAATGCACAGACAGCTTCTCTGACATCTCAGAATGGTGACTTAATATTCAACTCAGACCGTAATAAAATACTTTTTTACACAGGTTCATCTTGGAAACATGTACTTGTTCAAGGAGATGCAGCTAATCTTCCAGAAGGAGTAATATCAAGCTCAGCTCAAATAGATAACTTATTCGATATTGATGGTATCGTTTCATCATCTGGGCAAATAACAGCATTAGGGTTTATTTCACAATCTGCTGACGGCTTTCCTTACACAGGATCTGCTATTATTACAGGTTCTTTAAATGTAATAGGTCCATTAACTGCATCTAAGTTTGTTGGTGACGGTTCAGAACTTACAGGATTAACTTTTGCTCAATCAGTTACAGTAACATCTACTTTTACTAGTTCATTAAGTACTAATGTATACCATGGATTTAATAGTAGAAATATTTTAGTATCTGTTTATGACTTTAACTATGATCAAGTAATACCTGCTAGGATAAGATTAACTGATACTAATAACGTAACAGTTGATTTTGCATCTACTACTTCTGGGCATATAGTTATAGCTAAAGGAGGACATATAGTATCAGGAACTCAAGAAGTTTCAGAGTTAGCATCTTTTGCTGACACTTTTACTAATACTACTTCACATTCAGCTATACATAACTTTAATACTAAAAATGTAGTAGTTCAAGTATATGATGAAAATGATTTTGTAATCATTCCTCAATCTATTGAACTTACTGATTTAAATACAGCAGTAATAGGATTTAGTTCACCTAAATCTGGAAATGTAGTAATAGGTAAAGCAGGACATATAGTTTCAAGCTCAGTTGATAATGCAGCTAACCTTGGAGGTCAACCTGGTACTTATTATAGAAACTTTAATAACTTAACTAATGTACCGAACGGTATTGTATCTTCTTCAGACGCAATATATAATATTAGCGGTAGCATACTACCTTCTATAACAGAAGTATTTGATTTAGGATCTCCTACAAAAAGATGGAATGATTTATACTTAAGTGGATCGACTATTTACTTAGGTGCTACAAGACTATCTTCAACTGGAGACCAAAATCTTGAACTGAGAGACCATACTAATCAAAGAACTAATCTTATATTAGATGAACTTCATGTTGGAAAAACAACAGATACATCTATAATATTAAGACAGCACTCAGGAAGTTTACTTATACATCAATCTGGTTCTTCTAGCCCAATGCAAGTAGATTCTACTGCATCTTATGCATTAACAGCCTCTTATGCACTAAATGCAGCAGCAGGAGGCAGTGGAGCAGGATTTCCATTTAGCGGATCAGCTGTAATAACTGGTTCGTTAACTGTAACAGAAGGAGGGTTTGTTGGTGACGGTTCTGGATTAACGGGTATAACAGCAACTATTGCTGAAACTGCAACAGTTGTAGATACCTTTACCAATGTAACTTCACATCTAGCAACACACAACTTTAATACTAAAAATGTATTAGTACAAGTATATAACGATAGTGATGAAGTTATTATACCTTCTTCTATAAGTACTCCTAGTTCAGCAACAACAAGAATAACATTTCCTGAAGCAGTAACAGGTAGAGTTGTAATAGCAAAAGGAGGTCATATAGTATCAGGTTCTGGAGGAAGTGGAGGAGGCGGAGGTTCTTCTGAACTATTAATGCATCCACAAACTCTTAATAGTGATATAGTAGTACCTGATTTTTACAATGCACACTTGATTGGACCAGTAGGACTTAATATGACATTAACGATTGGTGGCAGCTCAGTATTGAGTATATTAGAAAATTAAACATATTTATATAAAATGAGTATATTAAAAGTAAATACCATCCAGCCTTTCTCAGGTAATAAAGTTTCCATTACAGGAAACTCAGTTATCTCTGGGTCATTTTCTGGATCTTTCGAAGGAGCATTTGATGGTACAGTAGAGTTTGTTGATCTAACAGGAAAGCCTACTCTAATATCTGGCTCAAATCAACTAGCAGGAACATCAATAGACGGAGACTTAACAGTTAACTCAACATTTAATATACTCTCTGCATCTCATGATTATCATCAAAACACAGATGCTGATACAGGAACTGAAACAGTAGCGACATTAACAACTGGTTCTCACTCCTCAGCATTTTTTGATTATGTAGTAAGTGATGGAACGAATAGTAGAGCAGGAACAGTAATGACTGCTTGGATTGGAACAAATATAACATATGCTGATACATCAACAGCAGATATAGGAAATACCGGTGATGTAGATTTAACTACTACAATAAGTGGTGCAAATGTACTCTTACAGGTAACTACTACTTCTGATAACTGGAATGTTAAAGCAGTAAGTAGGTTGCTTTAATATTGAAATATTTATAAATATGGCAAATCAAGTAGTACTAAGAAACGGGTTTACATCAATGCAAGATTCATTTGTAACAGGATCTTTGACTTCAACTTCAACAGTAGAAGGAAATATAGTAAACGCAAGAACAAACTTAACACAAGGAGGAGCAGACCAAACATTTGTAACAGATGGATTGGCAGCAGCTTTCGCAATAGCATTAGGATAAAATAATATAATAAGATGGCAAAATCGTTAGTAAATCACTATAGTGTAGACAGAGTCAATAACTCAATTTCCATTGAGAATAACGTTAGACCTGAAAGACTATTACTTATCTCAGATGTAGATAATAATAGAATACTCTACAACTTCGCTGTATCTGGATCAGGGATAACTTCCTCCTCTTTTGATAGAGTAACAGAATACACTAAATTCTTTATGCAGAAAAACCTGACTACCTTAGGTATAGATTCAGGTTCTAAACTGCAAATTTTTATAGAAAAGGATCATCAAGAGATTACATTAGATGAAACATATGTAGATCCGGTAAGTAAGATTAGAGTATCAAATCCGGAAAACCTTATTGATACTGACTTTGAATACGGACTTCAATCAACAAAATGGGAAACAGTAGAGTTATCTAATAACGTGCCATCCTACTATATCTCAGATGCTGATTATGGAGTTAGTGGAGTAGTTCAAGTATCTTCAAAAGCAAACTCTGATATTATTACTGTTAGTACTACTAATCCTCACAGGTTAGTTCAAGGTACTCCTTTAGATATAAGAGGGTTAAACTCACAAACAGCTGAAGGTAAGTACTTAATCCAAACTGTAGTAGACGATATGACGTTTACTTACAAAGCTAGAGCTAGTCAAGGGTCTACAGGTAGATTAGACGGTACATATACGGTTATAACCCCAGGACAGTTTTATGCTGGTTCTCAAATACCTTATCAAAAAACTGCAGGTATATCAAGTGATGAAGCAGTTCAATCAACCGTAACAGTAACAACACCAAACGAACATGGATTTGTTTCACAATCCAACTTTTACTTAGTTAACTCTGTTTCTCCAAAAGTTCTTCAACTAGAAAATACTTCTGCAACCGCACCCGACGGTTTTCCATATGTAGATCCTGATAACACAGTTCTTAGTGTTTTAAGAGCAGATGGTTCAAACACAGAAACTAAACAAATGAAAGCTACTTATTCATTTAAGTTTAAGGCATCAGGAGTAGATGTTTCTAGTAATAAAATACTTTGGTCTAATAGTGACTTACAAGTTAATGACTGTATTTTATATGCACCTGCACAAGCAGACTCTCCTATTGGAGGTTTAGAAAGATTTCAACAGTATTATATTTCTTCTGTTGATGCATCAGGTATTACACTGTCAACTACTTATAATGGATCAACTATTAACTTTACATCAGCAGGTACTTATACTCACGGTAAAGGAAGTGTTCATTTATGTTATGAGGTTTACTACATGGATAGACCATATAATAATCCTAACAACAGATACTTTACTAGAAAATACTGGACAGGAACAGGGTCAGGATGGGATAGAACAGCTGAAGCTGGATATTATAATGGTAACTACTGGGGTATAGGTAATACCCAACCCGAAGGAATCGCTTTCTTCTCACCAATAGGTTCAAACTACACTTCCTATGTAATGTCTCAACCATTCTATTCATCTGGTAGAAACGCGACATGTCAAATGCCTGAAGGAACGCATGCTAACCAAGCAAACTTCTTAGAGGACTGGACAATGTATAAACCGTACAGTAGATGTAATCCTGCTAGCTATTCTCACTATGCTAGTAGTTACATGCAAATATACTATTCATGGAGTGCTAGATGGAGTAACTATGCTTACACTACTAACAGTAGAAACGTATTCTATATACTACTGGAACAAGATCAAGAGCAAGACACCTTTTATGTAGAAGATCATGGCTTAACAGAAGGAACTTCAGTTAGTTTAGAAACCACTGGATCTTCTATATATTACAGTAATCATAATAGTAGTTGGATTTCTTTCTCTCAATCATCTTCTGTAGCTGATGGAGATTATACAGTTGAAGTACCTTCTAAAGATAGATTTAGATTAGTAAACGCAGACACTGGAGATAACTTCCGTATGATGAATGCGGATGGAGAGTATACATTTGTAGCTAATGTAGAAAAACCTACAGCAAACTCATTTTATTCTCGAGATCATGGCTTGTCAGATGACGAATCAGTAACATTTTCAGTATTAGCTGGTGGAACAATACCTACAACAGATTCAGGAAGATTAGCAATAAACTCTTCTAAAGATACTGGTAATGTAGATATTTCATTTACAGTATTCAAAAATGCATTAGAAGCTTACTTTGCTTCTAACTTATCAGGACATAGGGATATACTTATGGACGGACCAGATGCTAGAAATCCTATTCAAAATGGGGACACCACTGCGAACACCACTTGGTTAAATAACTTCTTTTATGATGGTTTCTTTAGTTCTCATGCCCTAAATGGAAGCGCTAATACAAGTAATGCCGCTGCAACTTACACTTGGGGGGATGCTGTAGTTGATATGGCAACAGGAACTAATAATGCTAGTTCAGGATTTAGTGCAAAAGGTACTAAATATGATTCAAATCAGACTACTAAGTTTTTTGGAGTATGTATGATGGCATCAAGAGTACTGCCTTACAGTGAGATGCAGTTATTCACTAGAACATATACCAGCTCCGGTCCAAATGATTATACAACGTGGCAAAACAGAAGCCATGCTGATAACTTTTACACTTCAGGGTACTATAATATAAGTAACTCTGGAGGAAGAGACGGACACTGTCAGTTTGAGCTTGTACTATGGAATGAGAACTGGCAAACAGATAGGACAGCAAACCACTACGGTTACTTTAACAATAGTTCATCTGGATATGGATATACTTATGGTGGTAATGAAGGAAAATATGTAAAGTTTAACGCTATCTTTATGTTTGATAACGGTACATCTTTCAATAGTACTAGTTTTTATAACATGATTGATTATATAGTAACCGACTGGAAAACAAACTTTGCTAAACCATTGTTATCATCCGGTACTACATACAAAACTGAGGTAGTAACTAACGATCGATTCAGATTAAAAGATGTTGGCTCAGGTATTGAAGTGGATTTAACAAGCTTCGGTCTACCGGATTTTAACTTTGTTATTGGTAGAAATGGAGCTTCAGATGGAGCTTACACAGTATCAAATATCCCTCAATCTGATAAAATAAGCTTAAAGCTTCCTTTTAAAGTAAATAAAAGAACATTAGAGTTTGATGGAGCATTTGTTACTGCATCATCAGATTTAATAGGTATAACAAACCACAAACTTATAGGCGGTTTACCAATGGTGTATAATCCGGGGGGTAATACTCCTATCCCACCTCTAGTTTCAGGCTCTACTTATTACTCTGTAGTAAGAGATGAAACATTAATAGGGTTTGCTTCTTCTTCAAATCAAGGAGCTTCAGGAGTAGTAATAGACTTAACCAACTCAGGTTCAGGTACACATACATTAGAAGTTAACGCAATGAATGGTCAGTTCCCAGGAGAAGGAACAGTAACATTAAACAGTGGCTCTAACGTAGTATCCGGTTCTGATGATACACTATTCAAAAGATATTTTAAAGTAGGAGACACCTTCAGAATAAAGGATACATCTGAATCTCCTGCACGTCTAACTGATTATTCTATCTCAGCAATAGCTGATGATAATAACATGGTGTTAGGTTCAGTATCCCCTTATGATACTAATCAAACAAAATATTTTGTAGAAACTCAACTTTATGCTAGACCAGATGGTACATTCTTACACAGACCATTTGATGGTGGTGTAGAGATTACAGCAGGAACTGCTCCATTCTCACAGATAGTAAGACAGACTAGAAAATACTTTAGATACCAATCTGGTAAAGGTATACAGACATCACTTGCTATTAACTTTAATCCACCGGTATTATTCCAACAGTTGTTCTCTAGCGGTTCTACTGCATTTGTAGAAACTAAATACCCTCATAGGTTAAACATTAATGATACTATTAATGTAATAGATGTAGATGATAATGTATTTAATGGAAGAAAAACAATAGACGGTATTATCGATGAGTTTAACTTTTCTTACGATTTAAGCGGGAGTATTCCTCAAACATCTATTCCAGGAGGTTTAGGTCAGTTTAATATTGAGGGTTGGGAAAATAGTGTAGTAAGAGCAGGAATGTTTGACTTTCAAAATGGGTTCTTCTATGAATATGACGGACAACAGTTATATGCAGTTAGAAGATCATCAACTCAACAAATATCAGGAACAGCTACTGTTAACTACAACTCTAACTTAGTAACTGGTCATAAATCTAACTTTACTGGTCAACTTATTGAAGGGGAAGATATTGTAATCAGAGGTCAAACTTATAAAGTTGTTAAAATAAAGAGTGCTACTCAACTAGTAGTACAGCCTCAATATAAAGGAGTATCTGCTGAAGGAGTTATACTTACAAAAACTCAAGACGTTAGAATACCTCAATCACAATGGAATATAGATAAAGCTGATGGAACTGGTCCTTCTGGATTTGAGTTAGACTTTACTAAGATTCAAATGGCATACATGGATTATTCATGGTATGGTGCTGGTAAAGTAAGATTTGGGTTTAAAGATAGATTAGGTAAAGTAATATATGTGCATCATTTCTTACATAATAACCGTTTGACTGAAGCATATATGAGATCAGGTAACTTACCTGCTAGATATGAAATATTTAACACAGGTAATCCTACTTATGTACCAACATTATTTCACTGGGGTACATCTGTAATCATGGATGGTAAGTTTGATCAAGATGATTCGTACTTATTTACTGCATCTTCTAAATCACTATCATTTACTAATGGTCAAACATTAACAGCTACAACAACTAATAACTCACAACTAATAAGATTATACGATAGAAACTCTAGAACATACAACTGGTATGTAAGGATACCTTTTGCTACATCAGATGATTCTAAGTTCTCAACAGGTGTAAAACTATCAGCACCAGGAACACAGTTGAATGGTCAAGAGGTAACTTATACTGAATACTCAGGTAGTACATTCTTTATCTATATTTTATTTGGTACAAGTTCAGTATGGTACTCTCAACCTTCAGGAGCATTCACAGTATCAAGTGGAACAGCAGTTACTATTGGAGAAGCTGCTACTGGAACAGGAGTAAATCTTGGAACCGATACAGTACCTCTTATTACTATTAGACTTGCACCTTCTGTAGATAGCGGTCTACCTGGATCATTAGGTCAGAGAGAGATTATTAATCGAATGCAGTTAATACTAAACGAGATTGGTATGATTATTACTCATGACTGTGAAGTATCATTATTACTTAATGCTGACTTATCATCAGCAAACTATGAAAATGTAACTTCACCTTCACTATCAGAACTAATCAAACACGAACAAGGAGATTCAGCATTAGGAGGAACACAAATCTTCCAATATAGAGCTTCGGGTGGTGCTGTAAATAGTGATGGTGTACGTGGTTCAAATACATCTAACCAGAGTTTAGGAGCAATCATTGACCTTGGTAACTCAATATTAGGAGGGGACGGAACATTCCCGAACGGGCCTGATACGTTAACAGTAGCGGTAAATCTAGTTGATACGTCAGGTATTAACGCGACATCACCGTTTAACGTTTCATCTCGTATAACATGGTCAGAATCTCAAGCATAAAAGAGATTTAACTAACAAAAGAAAGGTAGTGATGTCTAGTATATTACTACCTTCTTTTTTATCTATTTATACTAAAGAAACTTTTTATAGATGAAAATATACGATGCCTCCGGTTTTGACTCCAAACTAACCGGTTCTTTTACCGGTTCATTTTATGGAGACGGTTCTAACCTAACAGGAATAGTTACCTATACTCAAGCTGAGATATCAGGATCTTCTACTTTAGTATCATCTTCATTAGCAACTTCTATATCAAACATTATAGACGGTACAACACCAGTACAGTCAGCATCTAGAGCTACTACAGCATCTTTTGCACTTTCAACTAGTGCAGGAACAGGATTTCCATTTAGCGGGTCAGCTGATATAACAGGATCATTATTTGTATCAGGAGGAAACATATCAGGTAGTTTTGTAGGAGATGGATCTGGTATAACAGGAATAGTAATAGAGCAAAGCACTATTATTAGTGCTTCTTTTACTAATGCAAATGAATATACCGCTTCTCACAATCTTAATACAGAACAAGTACTTATTAATACGTATTTTGACGACGGAACACAGTTTATACCTCAAGAAATAAAAGTATTAAATAACTCTGCAGTAGCATTAAAGTTTAATACTTCTACATCTGGAAGAGTGGTTATAGCTAAAGCAGGACATGTAGTAACAGGAGCTACCCTTATAAGTGAAAATACTATTTCAGATACCTTTACTAACGCACTTACTAGAACAGTAACACATAATTTTAATACTAAAGATGTACTTGTAAGTGTATACCTAAGTGATGATACGTTATTTCAACCGGATAGTATAACAACTACTGACGAAAATAATGTTAGAGTTACTTTTGCAGCAGCAAGATCTGGTAGAATAGTAATAGGTAAAGCTGGTCATATTATTAGTGGTTCTACTGCTGTAGTTGAATCTTCTACTGTTACTGATACTTTTACTAATGTTGCTACTACAACAGTTTCTCATGGGTTTAATACTAAAGATGTATTAGTTAACGTTTATACTTCAGATGATGAAATGATTATTCCATCATCAATAAATACCATTTCAAATGGTTCAGTAAGAATAACTTTTGATACTCCTAAGACCGGTAGAGTAGTTGTAGCTAAAGGAGGTCATATAGTTACCGGTACCGCTGAAAGCGTTGCTTTTGCTAACATTTTAAATAAACCAGCATTAGTTTCAGGATCTTTAGATTTTGTCAATATTACCAATAAACCATCATTCATATCATCTTCTAACCAGATAACCAGTTCTGATTTAGATATGAATGGTAATAAAGTTTTGTTTGCAAATGTTTACAGTGGTACTGGAGATTTACCTTCAGCATCTACATATCATGGGATGTTTGCTCACGTACATGGTACTGGTCAAGGGTACTTTGCTCATGCAGGACAATGGGTTGAACTAGCAACATCTGAATCATTAAGTTCTACTATAACTAATAATACAGGTTCTTTATCAACAAAAGTTGATAACCAAAATACTAACAGTGGTAGTTTAAGTTTTTGGCAAGGTAGCCAAGTAGAATATAGTGCATTAGGTTCGTATGATTCTTCAACAGTTTATCTTGTAATATAATGGCTCCATTTTATATAGGTAGTACAATTTCAAAAGCATATATTGGCAGTAGTACAGTTCAAAAAATCTACCAAGGTACATCACTTATATACCAGAACGCAGTAACTGATCCAACTATTACTTATGTAAGCAGAACTGATAGTACACTTACTTTTACTCTTACTAATAACGATTCTCAAACTGCAACTATATATTACGAACATTCTGACACAACACCTGATGCTGCATCAGCAACAGTACCTTCAGGTGATACAACCAATAACATAACTATAACTGGACTTTCCTCTGGTGTATCTTATACAGTTTATGCACAAGGAACAAGAGTAGGAGCAGAAAATTCAAATGTTGTAAGCTTTACACAAACCACAGCAGCATGGACTCAACTTGGATCTGAATATGATAAAAGTAGTACTTCTTCCTTAAGAGGTACGTATAACAGTTCAACTTGGTTTATGCCTACATTTAATAACTCATCAGTATACGCTACTAAATGGAAGTTTGTCTGTACCTCAGATAGCGGAGCATGGTCTAATGAATATTGGACTAGATTAGAAGTTCGAGATTATAACGGTACAAGTTATACTGATTCATCAATATTATCCTATAGTGGTTACATAGTAACTTATATTAACTCACCAGGAAATGCTTTTGCTAATAATAGTAATACAGCAGCATCTATAAGTGGTGGAAGTCATATAGGTTCTACTATATTCTTAACATTTCCTTCTGCTGTAAGGTTAAATAGAATATGGATAAGAACAGGTTACACTAAGATAAGTGGAATGACATTAAGTTACTTATAATAATGGGATATTTTGCAAACATATCAAGCAGTTTAGTAGTAGAACATTTTACAGGTGATACTATCCCAACGGCTTCTGGAACATGGATATCTCATTCTTATGCTCACGTAGATACAGGTTTTATATACGACTCAGGTTCTGAAGTATTTTACCCACCACAACCTTACCCTAGCTTTACGTTAAATAAAAGTACACAAATGTGGGAACCTCCTGTTGCAGAACCAATAAGGTCGGGTAGTGAAGTTTACTTATGGAATGAATCAGAACAAAACTGGTATAAAATGTAACTATTTATAAGTATGGAAAAAGAGTATAATGTTATTTTAAAAAAAGGAGTTGATTATGATCAGTTTGGTAATGATATGATTAATATTACCAATAAAGATGGTATACCTAATAGAGAAATAGAAGTAGCTAATGCAAGATTAGGAAGTTATAGACAAACTCATTATAATCTTACAGACGCAGAAGCAGCTGAGGTAAGAAATCATACTGACGTATTAAACGTAGAAATACCACCAGAAAATAGAGATGATGTAGTTATAGGGCATAACGGAAGACAATCAGGAACATTTACTAAATCTCCAGGTACTACTCAAGAACATGTAAACTATGCATTATTAAGATCAAAACATAAGAACAATATTTACGGTACTGGTACTGAGCTATCAGAAGATTATTTATTTAACTTAGATGGTACTGGAGTAGACGTAGTTATACAGGATAGTGGAATCGAAGTTAATCACCCAGAATGGGAAGATGCTAATGGAGTCTCTAGATTACAGCAAATAGACTGGGGATCAGCATCAGGTTTAGGATTTTCTCAAAGTGGAAATCATTACAGAGATTATCATGGACATGGTACTCATGTAGCTTCTACTGTAGCAGGTAAAACATTCGGTTGGGCTAAAAATGCAAGAATATATGCACTTAAGGTATCTGGATTAGAAGGATCAGGAGATAGTGGAACAGGAATATCTGCATCATATATACATGATGCTATAAAACTTTGGCATAGAAATAAACCAGTAGATCCCAAAACAGGTTTTAAAAGACCAACAATAGTCAACATGTCATGGGGATACTTAACAACTTATTCAACTGTATCGTCTATAAACTATAGAGGTACAAGTTATTCTGATGGAACAATAGGCTCTGCCGCACTAAGAGAATCTAACTATGGATTAATGAACTACTACTCAGCTGGTTTTGGTGAATACGTTACTAATATAAGAATAACTTCTGTAGATACAGATATAGAAGAACTTACTGACGAAGGTGTACTTGTATGTGTAGCAGCAGGAAATAGAAGACATAAAATAGATACTTCTACAGGTAATGATTTTAATAACTTTGCTGTTACTAATAGCGGAACAAAATACTACCACAAAGGTTCATCTCCATTTCACGAAAAAGCTATTGTAGTTGGTTCTTTAGATAATAACTCATATAGTTCTACTCAAGATCAAAAATCTGCTTTTTCCGAAACTGGACCAGCAATAGATATATGGGCTCACGGAAGCTCAATAATGGCAGCTTCTTCAAATACAAACGAAATAGGAGGGTACGCTTATCCTCTAAATAATAGTTATAAACAAGTAGCAATATCTGGTACATCAATGGCTACACCTCAAGTAAGTGGAGTAGCAGCATTAATAGCTCAAGCTAATCCCGGTATAACACCAGCAGTATTAAAAACTGCTTTAAAAAACCAGGCTGGTTCAGCAGTATGGGATGGAGGAAATAATAACTACGATAATAATAGAAGTATACAAGGAGCACCTGCTGAAGTACTTTTCAATAAGTTTGGTAAAGTCGAAAACTGTATTGAATATTCAGGTACCCTAGATATACCTTTAACAATAACTTTTTAATGATATACGAAAACGCTATACTTTCCGGTTCAATACAGATAAGTGGTTCATTAAATGTAAACTCTAATGATTTATCCAACGGTGCTGTAAGTTCTTCTCATGCTACAACAGCATCTTTTGCATCTACTATTTCTAACACAGTAACTGGATCACTAAGTATAAAAGTTGATAATCAAAATGTAAATAGTGGAAGTTTGAGTTTTTGGCAAGGTTCACAAACTGAATATGATGCAATCTCATCTTCTGCAGATCCAGACACAGTTTATTATGTAACGTAATATGCCTATATACATTGGAAATAAAGTAGTACAAAAAGTATACCGTAGAGGTATAGAACAAAACGTTAAAGCTGGTATAAGAACCATCTTTAGCCCAGGCCCACTAGGTTACTCTCTAGACTTTTTAGCTGTAGCAGGAGGTGGTGGAGGAGGTAACGCATCTGATGGGGGTGGCGGAGCTGGAGGCTTGAGAACCTCTTACGGTAATACGTCTGGTGGCGGATCGCCTGCAGAATCTCAAATAATTTGCACTCCAGGTACTCAATATACTATCACTGTAGGCGGAGGAGGAGCAGCAGCAGTAGTGGCATCCTATGAAAGAATGCCTACTGGTAGAGGAACACAAGGTATAGATTCATCTATTTCTGGTGAAGGTTTAACAACATTAACTTCTGTAGGAGGAGGAGCAGGTGCAAACGGTATTTATAATTCAACTGCAGAAAATACAACAGTCGATGGTGGTAGTGGAGCTGGAGGAGGTAACTTATCAGGATGGACATTAGTAGCACCAGGATCTGCTAATACCGGACAAGGTTACCCTGGTGGAATCGCAGGCGGTAACGGTGGTGGCGGAGGTGGTGGAGCAGGCCAAGCTGGAGATGATTCTGTAGATTTAGGTTCAGGTAATCCTCGGTACATTGCTGGAGATGGTGGAGATGGTTTAGCAGTGTCTATTACTGGTACCTCTACAACATATGCTGGAGGAGGTGGCGGTAGTATGTATCCTAACTATAGTGGTAACAGAGACGAAGGTCATGGAGGAGCCGGTGGCGGTGGAAATGCAGGTATTTCATCTAATGTCTGGAGTACCTCCGGTGCATATTTAGGACAACATGGCGGTACTAACCTTGGCGGAGGTGGTGGAGCCTCTGCGATGGAAAATAACTATGTACCAAGAGGAGGAAACGGAGGCTCAGGAATAGTTGTTTTAAGAATGCTTACAGCTGATTACACCGGCACCACTACAGGATCACCAACAGTGAGTACAGATGGATCAGATACTATATTAACATTTAACACTTCAGGTACTTATACAGCTTAACTATTTATAAAATATGATACACACTAATCCAATATTTTCCGGTTC
>ERZ1039804.597-NODE-597-length-23028-cov-14.230270_pt1 | contig 23028 bp, 28 predicted proteins | sample MGYA00383089_ERZ1039804 | MGnify/ENA primary metagenome ERZ1039804 (study PRJEB29581, sample SAMEA5548359) | metagenome | biome: marine; feature: coastal; material: water | depth 1 m | study: Short-term variability in the microbial, nano- and picoplankton...
ATAGTGCAGGAGAATCATTAACACTAACAATATCTTGAGTTACTTTAAATCCAATAATCGCATTTGGATTAGAAGTGTACTTAGATAGAATCATTGACTGTTCTCTTGCATAGACAAAACGATCTATAGCAAAGAAGTCACCTGCATGAATGGATACTCGAGTACCTGTACCTGTAGCTGGATTAGCAACAGTGTTAGTAGATTGTACTGTAAGAGTTTCACCTCCACCAGATAGTGTATCACCTACAGATACTCTAATAGCAGTTGATCCACTTGTTGCTGTTCCTGAAGATACATATTTAACATAAACCGTAGCTGGTTCCAAATCAGATACTCTTGCTACAGCTTCAAGCACTTCTACAATAATACCGTTAGATGCTGAAGTAAATTGTATTCCAACAATATTAGCAATAGGCAATTCACCTGTTAATTTAATAAATTCATATGCATTATTAACAGTAGTGCCACCTGGATTAACAGCAGCGCCTTCTCTAAATAAATGTCTACCCATCCGAGAAATCTCAGACTGAGTAATTGTTTGCAGTTGCGTTAATTCACGGGCTTGTAGGGCACGTCCGTTATTAAAGAGAATTCTATGATAGTTATCACTATCAGCAAAGTCGTCTTTATATGTTGACGCAAAAATGTCTTTTGTAAAATCTATTGCCATGTTTTCCTACACCGATTATAATTGAATAACGATTTTAATATCTTCTGTTTGTTCAGCAACTCTTGTTACTGCAGCTCTATTATCTATATAGAGAATATCACCAGTCAGTGGGTTAAAGTCACCTGAGCTATCAGCACCAACAACTCCAGCACCAGAACCATCCGTTTCTGATATTGCATCATTAGGGCTAAATGTACCAAAACCTGTTGTCTCATTCTGATGATAATATAAGTTGTCTGAATCTACTTTATCTATATAAGCTTTAGTACCACTTACATTTTCAATAGTTTTATCTGGACTAAATGCAACACTAATAGTTGATAGATTAAGTTTATTTAATGCATTACCAGTAGCGTCTGTTAATTTAGCATTTGTATATGTAAGAGGATTTTTAATAAGAGCAACTTGACGGAAATCATTTCCAATAACAAAGTCACCAGACTCAGTACCATCTGGTTTTGAGTTAAACATAATTGCTCTTGCTCTTAGATCATCTCTTGGATCTGCTCCGAAACCATTTTTAACACCAATGATTGGTCTTATTGTTGCTCCAGTTCCTCCACCACCTGTTAATGTTATATCAGCATAGCTATAACCAGAACCAAATGCTAATGTTCCACTCAAGTCTTTAGCATCAACTTTAGATACAGCTCCACCCGATACAGTTACATCAGCTTGTGCTGATGTTCCATTACCTAAGATAGTAGCTGTTGGTGTTGAAGTATATCCTGTACCACCTGATGTTACTGTATAACCAACTATCTCTCCAGCTACTGCTACATCTTGTATTCCTTTTTGTTCAACAATAGAAGCTGGTGAATCAGAATCAGTTGTTTCAATAAATGTAACTGGAAGAAAGTTAGATGATAAGAATTTAGATGCTGTTAAAGCACCGATAGAGTATAAGAATTTCCATACATATCCGTCTGCTGTTTTAAATGCATTACCGCTAGTCCCTGTTGGCTTAACAGTGGAGTTAACCGCATTTCCCGCCGCATTTCTACCTTGTTGTAAACAAATATATACATGGTTATCATCAGTAAAAACATAATAAGATGATGCTGGATGTCCTTCTATATTATCATTATAAGAAGAATATATTGCACCAGATGACCAATCAGTTCTTGGTACAACTAGTGATTTATCTGCAATAGCTTTTACAGATTGTAAACTCAATCCTAGATTTCGTTCATCACGTAAACTGTTCTTAGGAGTAGGAGCAGCATCAGTTGCATTCCAAGCTTCTGATTTACCTATGCCAATAAAGTAATTATTGTCTGCACTATCTACATCATCAACGATACTTAGTAGCAATTGTTTTTTGAGTTTATCTGTTATAATAGCTGTCATTGTCTATGTCCTTAAGAAGCGACTGTTTTAGAGGCTAGGTGCCAGTTTACGCCATCCCACATCATAAAGCCAGCTTCGTCTGCTGCAAATACTACTGTTGTTGGGTTACCTGTACCGGCTAGATTAGTTATGGTTACTGTTGCAGTACCACTTCCTCTGTTTATAAAGTATTTAGTCTCACCAGTAATAGTTCCATCTGCCATTGTAATAGCAAGAGCTGATGCAGCATTAAAGATTGTGAGTGGAATTGTTAAGTCTACAGCACCGTCACCTGTTATAAAGTGTTCACGATGCACAACTTTGTTATTAATATTAATAGCACCTGTACCTTTAGATCCAAGTGTAAGACTTACATTAGTATCATCACCATCGGCTGTAATAGATGGAGAATTACCAGTTGAAGCATTAGCTATTAATACTTGGTTTACTGCACTAGATGTTGCTGTTACTTTTATTAACTCAGCACCGTTAGTATCATTAATACTAGTACCAATTTTACCAGTATTAATAAGAGGCGATGTTAATGTTTTATTAGTTAATGTCTGTGTATGTGCTTGGAATACAAATGTATCACCGCTTGTTAATAGAGGTAATGTAATAGCTCTATCTGCAGATAATTCACTTACACCAAATATGTATTGATGATCAGCAGATGTGTCATTAATCTGTGGTGTTGTAAGAATAGGTGATGTTAATGTTTTATTAGTAATAGTTTGAGTTGCAGTATTAGATATTAACTCAGTACCAGCTATAGGTAATGATAATGTTATATCAGCTGATGGGTTACCAGCTGTTAATGTTGTTTCGTGATCATCAACATTAGTACCTTCAAACACAACACCTTGATCTGTAAAACTAATACCAGCACTTAACTCACCAGAGTCACCACCGAGCACTTGGTATAGCTCAGCAAAGTTTTGGTTTATCTTTAGACCAGCAACACGTAATGTATCACCAGTTCCATCATTAGCGGCTGTGCCTCGGGCTATATCTTGTCTTGCCATTTTAATCTCTATCCAAATCTATTATCTTTATTTATAAGGGTTAGGCTGAGTCTGAGTCATACCAAATGTAATTAACTTCGTCAAATGTATCTAATTCTGTAGACATTCTTGGTGCATATGGATCACCAATTGCTGAGTCTTCATCAAATGTTGGTGATTTAGTACCAACCCATTCTTCGATAGTATCGTAGTTTCTACCAATCTCTTCAATTGTAAAGTTAGTATATTCTTCAACTTGTGTGTTAACATCTACACGTACTTCACTATCTAAGAATACACCACGTGGTCTAAGTCCAGTAACATCTAACTGAGCAGTGATACTTGTTGTAGCAATACCCTCGAATACTGGATTCACATCATCAGTAAGTATAGCATCTGGCATAACTAAAAGATCATTAACATTCTCACTTACTATCTGAACCTCTCCACCAATGTACATACCTGCTGGGTGTACAAATAGTTTATATGCTTCTTTCCATTCACTAATAGGAATAGGAGCTTTAACTAATAGAGCATACTTCTGATATAGTTTATCATCAATAAGATACTTCAGTGACTCTGGTCCTATAAGTGATGTAGATTCACCTATATTAAAAATGTTTTCTTTTGTATATACAACATCTGGAGAGATGCTAAAAAATGATCTAAAAAATTGTTCAATAGAAAAGAGTGTACCCTTTGATCTATATAGTGTGTTAGAATACTTAGCAGCTGATCTTTTATTCTGAAAGCCTTCAAAGTATTGTTGACCTAAGAGTAATTCATCTTCAATAAAAGAAAGGTTCTGAAGATCAGTCGCTGTAATGTCTCTATTTAAAAATAAATCATGTATAAGTCTTGAGGGTGCTTCTCCACTATTTTCCCATTCATAGTAAGCTTCAAGAAAGCTAACAAGCTTTGGATACTCTTCAAGAAAATATGTAGGTAAAATCTCACGTACAGAATGGTAGTCATTTACTGATAGATTACGTCTATTATTATCTTTTAATGTTTTATCTTGTGACATATATTTCTAAGTGGTTGTAACCACAACTCCAGTAGCAAAAGATGGACCGCTATCATATTCAAGTATATCATTTCTTAATGGGCTAATAGCTGATTGATTAGCTGGAATAGCACTTACTTTAATAAATGCATCACCACCTATAATAGATTGTAGTCTTAATCCAACAATACTTATAACACCAGTTGCTGAGTTATATGATCCGATATTATCAGCTTCTATTGATTGCTCACTAAGAGTAACAACTTCAAGTTTATTAGAACTTAGTTTATTTCTAATGATACAAGTTTTTCCATTAAACTGGAATGGTGTTGTTTTAATAATATGGTTTACATCATCTGGTTCAGCAAGACCAACTGGATACCTTAGAGTATGATCTTGTAGTAAATCAGTTATAGGAGTAAACCTACGTTGAACTTTAATGTTAGCACGTGATGATAGAACCGATGTATTAACTTCATCTACATCATTTAATAGATTTGACCTACGGAATGATTGGTTAAATTTACCAATATTAGTAGCAAAGTAATTATTAATTTCTGTCTGTACATTATCTTGTACTGTGTTTAGAGATAGAGAACCAAGTTTAGGATTAAACTGGAAGAATATTTCTGTCTCAATAAATGTGGTAACAGGATCTTCAAACTTAATATCAAAGCCAACAACTGATAACTGTTTAGATAGATCAGTGATAGCATCCTTAGTAGTTGCAATAGTATTTGCTGTAACATCTGAATTGAAAACAATGGATAAGAACACAACTCCAAACTCTGGTAAGAGTGCTTCCTCACCACCGAATGCTTGTATATCTTTAATTAGTGTACCAAAGTTAGATAGAACTAATGTAGAGTAATCAACTGCTGTAACCATTCTATTCTGTGTAGCATATTGGAATGGAGCGTTCTTACGAATAGAAGACATTGTTTCTTCTTCCGAACCACCAATAGAATTAATCACAGTAACTGGTGTTACATTATACTCTTGACCTAATATAGAGATTTTAGAATTTGCTGTAAATGAACTAGCACCGTTAGCAACAGTACCACTAACCTTTAGATATTCTATTACAATTTTATTACCAGCTTCTGGTGCAGTACCGAGTGTTACACCATCTCCGAATGTTATCTCATAGAAACCATTTGGTGCTTCTTTCATAATATATAATCGAGTGTTAGCATTAATAGTAGTTGATTTACTGATATTAATATATGAAGTAAATGCTGTATCACTTGCTGACTGATATACTTTAACAATAGCTGTTTCCATATCTATGTCTTTATCAGGTATAATATAAACATCATCTACACTATCTGGTCCAACAAAGAATGTTTTTGTTTTAGCAACACCTTCTTTGATTTCAATATTAGTTGAACCAGAAGGAGTAAGATATGAATAGTATCCAAAACCATTATCTGTAGCATTTACTGTCTCTGTAGTCTGAAACGTATATGTTACGTCATCTACTGAAGCAGTAAACTTAGTGCCACTTGGTAAAGATAGAGTTGAAGGTCTATTCGCTAAATCACCAGTGTTAGTTGATAGTGATACAGTACCCATTGAAGCAGTCTTAGATTTTGGAATATAACCAATACCTTCTGCTAATGATACCAATGAACTTCTTAATTGTGCTGTAGAAAGATATGATTCATTCAAAGCAAAGTTAGCAACTAATCCATTGTAGTGTGTGTTATATGCTAAAACATCAAGAATATTTGATAGCCCTGATGCTTCAAAGTTATAATCAGCAAACTCACTCTTAGCTGCAAGTGCTAGTTTTAGATTATTCTTGATTGTATTGAAGTCAAGTTCTGTTGATTTAATTGTTGTAGCCATATTATCTTAACCTCGAAACGATGGTATTGAGTGTAACTGTTTCTTCCGTACTTACTACTTTAAATGTAACAGTCACAGAAAGTGAATTATTATCTGGTTGTAAATTTACATCTACGTTTAATAGTTCAGCTCTTGGCTCATAAACATAGATAGCATTTCTAATATTTTGTTTTACGGTGCGTGATGTTCTATTATCCGCTAGTTCAAAGAACATAGATGTTATATCTGCACCAAAGTCTGATTCGAATGGTTTCTCTAATCTACCAGTTGCGACAATGTTCTTTACTGATTGTTTTACAGCAGCTGCATCTTTTTTCTTATATACATCACCACTCGGACGCTTTGCAAATGATAAGTCTATATCCATATAGTTGCGCTTACGAGATGTAACCACACTAGATGTATTTAGATCCTTATCCTCTATTGAAAGTATGCGAGCCATTCTTTATCCTTAAACCTATTGCTTTTATTTATAAGAGTTTTATCGAGGACTAAAGGTAGTATTAGCAGGATTTGGTTCTAATTCCACTAAACTATCCGTTGATTGTAAACTATTATTAAATTTGGTTTGTACTATTCTTTTAAATGTAATTTTTTCTGGCTTCGTTACTAACGGTGTCTCAATAATAATCTGAACATTCATAGAGCCATCTGGATTAAATGTATCATAGTCTAATGTAAGTTTATCAAATAAACCTATCTCAGATATATCACAAGCCAAATCAAATGTTACTTCTGGATCCATCTTACCATCTGGACCATATAATTCATATACTACAGCTCTACCTTTGTTTCTTAGATCAAGTAGACCATCTGTTGTAAGTATCTCTGTTTCAAGACCAGCGGCACCACCCTTACCATATAGTTCTTTAGCATAGAAACCTTCTACAGCTTTAAGTTTATAATTGGAAAACTTACCAGATGTACCCATAGCATGTTTAGTAATATGAGTCTGAACAAGATAGTTCTTAGCAATCTGTTTCTTATCATCTAACGATAGCGATTTAAAAGAACCAGCATCATTAGCACCAATAAATCTTGCCATAGTTATTGGTTTGTTTAATACAGTATGAGAAGTAATATCACTTAATGCATTTATCTCACCAAATTTCTCGTTAGTAATTGAGAATATTTTCTTCTTACTATCTACAATAAATGTCTTAGTTGCTCTCTCAATACCTACATTACCTAATTTAGATGATCCTCTTTGTGCAGTACCACTAGCTTTTCTTACTCTACCATATCCACCCGGTGGTGTTGTAGAAGTGTATTGCTCATTTAGTTTACCTGCTCCTAATTGAATAGCAGCAAAGTCTACATCATTAAGATATGAAGGATCCCTTAACTTTGATCTCACATCAACAGTATCTAATGCTCTGATCCTTAATGAGTTATATAAGAAATTATCTACATCAACCTTAACAGTCTTTACACCTATTTCTGATTTAGTAAGAACATCTGATAGAACACCAGCTGCAGCAGTATATACATCAGGCTGTGCTACATTAGATACAGTAAAACCAGATGGAGAACCAACTCCACCACCGGCTGACGGATCTGCATAGCTTTGTGAATTAGATATATCTGCAACAAGAGATGTTAATGATGTACCTCTGAGATCACCATGAAATGTCGGTGCTGTTACACCTTCACTAAAGTGTGCTCCTTGACCATGATGTCTTACTTCTACACCACCGAATGTACCAGTATCAGCCCATATATATGCTTCAAGTGCTTGTATATTCATCTTAGGTGATGATTGTATTATTCTTGTCTCTGCAGTAAGCTCCATCTTAGATGAACCAGCGATGATGATATCACCTTCCGTAGCTTGCTTATTAGTGCCTCTAATAGCTGTGGTTACATTACCTAGATGTGTGCTTACTGATTCTCCAGCAACTACTTTACTATCATTACCAGATACATTAGAACCTTTATTACCAAACACCTTTGATCTGCTATTACCTTCAATGTTTTCTTTCTTATCACCTTTAGTGTTAACTTCGTAGTTATCACAATTGACTTTAAAATCACCCTTAACATTGATAGTAAGATCACCTTCATATGTAAGTTGACCATTACCTTCTACTATAACAGTCTGATCACCATGAGTCACTTCTACTTTGTTATCTGTTGCTAGTACAACTACAGTACCATCTGGTCTTAATTCTATACCAGAACCACTATTATGTTTAATAAGAATACGTTCACCACCTGGTGTATCGTTAAACTCAAATACATGACCAGAAACTGTTTCTTTAACATCAGCTAATGGATATTGTGTAGCTGTAAGTGGTGGCATATCCACATCTGCACCTAATGGTAGTTGATGTGTTTCCCCTGATCTAACAGACTCATTTATACTGGATAAGTTTTCATATTCTTTTCTTGGAAACTCTTTATTAGGATCAGAAAAGCCATTTATAGTAGTACCTTGAGTATCTACAAACCCACTACCGAACCTTTGTATTCTATCTTTTAAGTCATCTCTTTCGGTTGTCATACTATTGTTCCTGCATTAATCTGTTCTGTTGTAAGAGGTCCAGAAGCCTTAGCATCTACTATTATATTTGTTTTATTGAAGTTAACACTTACATATTCTGGTACATCAAAGCCAGGGTCTACCTTACCCTTATCTGATGTATCGTTATGACCTAGTGCTTGACCAGAAGGCCATACTTCATAGAAAGCTCCTACAAACTTTTTAAATGAATCCATCTGCGCAGGTGTTAAGCTATCTGCACTAATATATTTATTAGGGTTAAGAGTGCCCGTTGGACAGTTATAACCACCAACCATAGAAACACCTATAGATTTATCATTATGATTATATGCTGCAGAGTGTGCACCTTTTCTATCAATAGGTCTACCTCTCTGTATTCTTCCATCACGTCTAATTATATAATGATAACCACAGCCAGACCATCCGTTGTCTAAGTGCCATGCGTGTACTTCTGGTGATCCTATATCTTGATTAGTATATGTACCAGTCCAGTGTGCTATAAATTCAGTGATTTCTCTATTACTATTTCTAAACTCAGCAACTAATTCTTCTTTTGAATCTACATATGTAAATAGATCAGACGATATAGGTGTATCTTTACCTTTCCAAGCATTATTGTTTGATCCAATAACGTATGAATTACCTGTCTTTTTACCAATTGATTTATCATCATTGAATTCAACAGTATCATTTGGATTGATAAGGATCTGATTTACCTTTTCTTCTATATCCGCATACTCTTTTGGTGACTCATTTGCTATAAGTTTGGCTGCTTCCTCTCTATTATCATTTGCAATAAGATCAACAACTTCCTCTTTATCTACATTGGTACCATTGATTAAATTATCTAATACTATATCAGTATTGGTATCAAGTTTACGTGTTACATTAGATAGTAGTGTACCACCAGTAAAACCAAGTATGTTTGAAAAGTTACTCTTATACGCAGCAATAGATTCACTGAGACCAGTAGCTGAACCAATCTTTTCTTCTATTGTTTTTTCTATAGTAGATACACTCTGCTTACCATTTGGTGCTGCAACACTTGATAGTATGGCATCTGGTACTTTTTCATTAGTTACATTCTTTAATGACCTTGATATAGCTTCAGGAGAACCTGTACTGATTATAAGTTTTAACTCACCATTTGCAAGTGTCTCACCAATAGCACTATTGATCTCTGATATTCTTGTATTAGATAGATTACCAATCAGTTTGTCTTCTAATCCTGGCACCTTACCAGTAATTTCTACTATAGAATCAACGGCTGCTACAGCTTGTGATAAAGGATGATCACTACCGCTTAGTGGTACAATACCAGATACAGCAACACCAACATCTTTTAATCCAGTTTCTAATTGACAAGATGTCTGTCCTACTACTTGTGTTTTTTTATCTAAAACTTGATCTAAGTTAGAGTTACTATTTAAAGTATTCAGCTGGCTATTTAAAACATTAATATTAATTGCCATTATAATTCTCCAAAACTCTTTTAGCATTGTCTATTCTTGCTGGCTTATTTGCTCTAGCCGCATCAGGTCTTTCATACTTATCACAGAAATACTCAGTTGCTACTTTAATATTAGTTAGTGTCTTAAACTTAGCATATCCTAAGTATCTATTTGTAGTAAAGTCATGTATAAAGAAAGTCAATTGTGTTCCTAAGTCTTCTATATCAAGTGCTCTTTCATCAGCAAATTGTTCTAACTCTTGCTTACGTCCTGCCGCTGGATTCCATTGAGCTATACCATATGATGCTTCTCCTGGCACTTCTGATTCTCTTTTTGGATCCATACCTGATTCATGGATAAAGTTACCTATAATAGCGGCAGCTTGCACAGGGCTAAAACTATGAGAGATAAGAAAGTTAAATGCTTTCTCTGCATTACTCTCACCAACTAATGATATAGTTGATACAGTATCTTTTATGTTTTTAGATTGCGCTGTTCTTACTGTAGAATCATTCTCAAAACCATTACTTGGTGCGGGAGATGCTTCAAATCTAGGAGTTGAACCAAGAACAAGAGGTACTTGAGATTGGATACCATCCATAAATACACCGAACACTTGAGCCCCAGGTTTAATACCAAGTGATCTACCTAAACCAGATACACCATCTTCAGTGGTAGGAGTTACAACTTGAGCCCATGGTAGTGAACTTTCTGGTACTTCATTCACATCGCTATTATGAATACCATAAATTCTTACTTTAATTCTACCTGTCTTTAGAGGATCTTGTATATTAACAACAACACCAAGGAACCACCTTTGAATATCACCATAGTATGCCGACTGTATTGTTGATAAACTCATAACTTACTTACTCCTAAGGTAACAGTATGTTTCTCATCAAAGAACTGGTGATCTAAAGCAGATATTATAAAGTTACCAGACTTCCTTTCATCTACGACATATTTATCATCAAAGAACTGAACAACTTCTATAGCTATGATAGATCCTGGACCAACACTCTTAGATGACATAAACGGTAAACCATTTACTCTAATAATTGCACTGTTTATATCCAATGCTTGTAGAACACCATCTCTTAAAATTTTACTCTTTAGTTTATCTGTATCTTTATTATAACCATATCCATTTGCATCTTGCATTGTAGGAGAAACAATACTAAATATAAAGTTTGATTCAAAGTCGGATATTTTCTTATCATCTATCTCATATTTGGTATCATATAACTTAGTGTCCGGAAGGCTATTTTCTATCTTAAACTGTTTATTATTATTGCTCGTACCATAAACAGTATCTAATACTTCATATCGAGACCCTACAGCACCTGATATAACTGATTTTAGTGTACTACAATTATCATTATAATCTATTTTTTCAATAGTAAATAGCTTTTTAATAGTATCTTCTGTATTTGCTATAGCACCAGAAAATACAAATGGGTTAATAAACGCTGGTTGTTTATCCATTATATTTTCAAGTGAAGTAATTTTAATGTTATCTGAATGAAGTGTACCAAATAAAAAGAATGGAAAGCCACTACCTTCTGTAGTACACATATTACGAATCCACTGAATGGTTTCTATAGGTGTAAGATAAGGTGATATTATGCTCATGTTCTCTTGAGCTGGCTCTGAGCCTTTTAGTAATGTTTTATCTAAAGAAACACCTAGGCTACCGGTAAGAATTTTACCTATTATCTGAAGTGGTGTTCCCTCATAAGCCTTACTTAATACTTGAAGATTACTTTTAAATACTGGTTTACTCATAAGACTAAAGACATATGATATAGTCTCGTCATTTACAACTTTCTTTCTATCAACATTAATCATAACAAATGATTTTTTAATAGTTGTACCAGTTGCATCTGATATTATTTCAATATCTAATGACTCAGTACCAGAGAAGTTTATTCGATCAAATAGATTTAAGTTATCAACTATAAGGATCTTACCAGAGATACCAATGCTCGTTATATTCTCGTATAGTTGTAGTTCAGCAATAGCACCAGACACATCTACTTTAAGACCTGTTGTTTCATTTACTACAAGTGCAGTTTGGTACCTATACTGTGAGGCAACTATATCAGACATGATTTAAGCCTTTAACTCTTTATTGAATTGTCCAACTACTTGTTCTATTATTTTAGGATTAATAATACTTATCTGAGATAGATCATCATTAAAGTTAATAAGTCTTTCAGCATATGTAACAGGTATTAATCCAGATGTATTAGGATTAAGAGGATCAATATCAACATATTCTTGATCAGAATTTTCATAGTGGTGTATTGAATCATACTGTGCAACCTCACTAGTGATAAGACAAGTTTGTGTATCACCACCTGTACCAACACTTAATGTTTCGCCACTATTAAAATTATCAATAGAATTTACTATGATAATACCGAGGTCAAGTTTTACTTCTACAACAGGACCAGTTGAACCGGACTGAGAACCAGTTACAACTTGACCTTTTTTAAAGTTAGTATCACTAATATCAGTTGCTGTTGTAATAGCCCTATGTGGATAATTCTTTTGAGCTGCTTCATATATACGTGTTCTATCTAAAGGCCAACCGCTTTCTCTTAATTTCTCATTAGCCATAAAGAATGTCCAATAGTAATCAGTAGTACCATAAAGTCTAAATGATAATGTATCTGCTCTTTCACCTGGTTGTATTGTATATTTCTCATAAACTGTTACATCATCTCTATACTGATCTATTAAATTTACATAAGTGTTTAGCTGTTGAAATCTAACAAACGGTTCAGCATCTCCAAAATTATATAATGTTTGTGGAAAATTTTTAAAATACATTAGTAATCACCCTTAATGTCTTCACGGTTAAGTGGTCTTGTTTCAGTAAATGATAACGTAACTTCTACATCAGTAAAGCCACCATCTTCATAGAACCCTTGTCCAGCATTATTATATGTAGTAGTAACATTAGTTAGATATGATGGTAGTATTTTTGTAAATACATCTTTATCTCTATATAACATCTTTATCTCAAATGGATCAGGAAACTTATAACCTATAGCAACTTGATCAAAGCCTATCTCCTCTGGATACATAGCCGTTCTAAACTTCTTAATAATACTTTTAATTCTAGCAACCTCTTTAGGATTATTAGGAATAAGTTTAAATGTAAAAGCAAAGTTTCTCATAGGAACACTATTAAACAATGTTCTACTATTAGGATTTAATGATACACGTGTAGCAGCTGATGTTGCATTAGCGGCTGTAGTGTTTACTTTACTAGCAACTTTAAGTGCAGCTAAACTACCAGCATTACTATTAACATTTTGTATAAGACCATCTATAAGACCAGATGTTGTTTGTTGTATGGCACCTATTGCAGCTTGAGCTAAGTTCTTACCACTATTAAGAGAATTAACAATTCCAGCACCAATGGCACCAAGTTCAACATTTTGATATGAAACACCGTCATTAAAAGGAACACTCTGTGGCATGTATAATGATACAGACCATGGACCATTTGCTTCTAATGGTTTTCTTTTAATACTCTTAATAAGTGTTTTTTCTTCTACATCTGCTATATTGTTTGATGCAGCACCTAAACCATCTCTTTCTGTAGAAACACCTTCTGCACTCATCTCAGCTAAATCAATTTCTCTTACAAAGTTTTCTAACCTTTCAGCAGTTAGAGGTGCTATCTCAATCTGACGAAATGTGATCTCAGCTGGATATTCATTTGTATTATCAATTGGAAAACTGTACTCTGCATGTTCCATGTTTTAAACCTTAATATATAGAAGTAATTAGTATTATTTATAAGGTAAATTATGGCTCATAGTGGTAAATTTAAACCAAAGAACATTGAAAAATACAAAGGTGACTTTACCAAGATAACATACAGATCAAGTTGGGAGCTAAAATGTTTTAATTGGTGTGACCAAAACTCTGCTGTTAAGTATTGGTCAAGTGAGGAAGTTGTAATACCATATCTTTATGCTGTAGATAAAAGGTATCATAGGTATTTTATGGATCTGAAGATTACATGGAAAGACGGATCTGTTGATCTTATAGAGATTAAACCAGATAAAGAAACAAGACCACCAGACTATCCTGGCAAGAAAACAAAGAGATATATCAACGAAAGTCTATCTTACATTAAGAATGAAAACAAATGGGAAGCAGCCAGAGTGTATGCTAAAGATAGAAATTGGGGTTTTCAAATATGGACAGAGAATACTTTAATTAAGATGGGTATTATGCCTAAACCAATTAAGAGATTGAAAGCACTTAAACCTTTAAAACCTTTCAAGGCTAAGAAGAAAACCACAAAAAAATAGTATAAATAACATCATGAGCAAGAATTTATTCAATAGAATATCCGCAGAAGCACTCAGAGCTGGTATTACACCAAGAACTGACCAATCACGTGAATGGTTCCGTAAGCGTGCGCAATCAATGCGCAGAATCAATCGTGAAGGTTTAATGCGTGCGGAATCTCTACAACTATCTAAAACTAGTGTAGTAGGCAATATGTACATGTTCTTTTATGATCCAAAGCATAAAGATACATTACCATACTATGACCAGTTTCCTCTTATCTTTGTTATAGGAGATGCTAAAGGTGGTTTTATGGGATTAAACTTACATTACTTACCACCAATTCTAAGGGCTAAACTACTAGATGGTTTAATTGATCTAAAGAACAATGATAAGTATAATGAAACAACAAGATTAAAACTTAGCTATGAGTTACTTAATGGCTCATCTAAGTTCAAAGAATTTAAACCTACAATAAAACACTATCTTACAGCACACGTTAAAAGTAGATTAGCATTAGTACCACCTACAGAATGGGAAATTGCTACATTCTTACCTATGGCTCAATGGAAAGGTGCTTCTTCCAACCAAGTGTATAAACAGTCAAGGAAAATGATATGACCTTTAGCGTTGATCAGATGAAATCTCTTATAGGTAAAAAAGGTGGTCTTGCGATGGCTAACCTTTGGAAAGTACAATTACCAAACTTAGGTAGAGAATCATCATATGATCTTAACTTGCTTTGTAAAGATGTACAATTGCCTGGTCGTCAGATACTTACTCAAGAGCGTATCATTGGTATGAAGCAGAAAAAAGTTGCATACGGATATGCTGAAGAGGATGTTTCTATGACATTCTATGTAATGAATGATTACGGCATTAAAGAATACTTTGATGAGTGGCAATCTAGGATCATTAACTTTAATACAAAAGAATTAAAATACAAAGATAACTATGTTGCAGATATAGAGATCACTCAACTACAGAAGAAAAAACGTAATGGTCTTACTGTTAATTTTGAGATAGACTTTACTGCAAATAACTTAGCTGATCTATTTGATTTCAGCATTACAAGTGATATTGAAGTATATAAATGTAAATTGATTAGAGCATTTCCAACTACGATTAATGCTCTTCAACTAAATAGTGAGCAAAATGGTTTGCTTGAATTAAACGTCCAGTTCAGCTATGATGACTGGGTATCTTAACATGGAGTTATTATGGCTTTACCAAAACTAAACGACCAACCAAAATATGAATTGACTATACCTTCTACACAACAAAAGATTAGATTTAGACCATTCCTAGTTAAAGAAGAAAAAGTTCTTTTACTTGCTATGGAATCAAAAGATGAAACACAAATTTTATCATCTATCATTGATACTATTCAAGCTTGTGCTGAGGGTGAATTAAACACATCTAAACTAACAACATTTGATATTGAATTTATGTTTACACAACTAAGATCAAGATCAGTTGGAGAAAATGTTAAACTATCATTAGCTTGTGGAGAATGTGAAGAACCTAATGAAGTATCAGTACCGATTGATAATATTGATGTACAAGGTAATATGAATTCTGAAGGATCTATTATTGAATTAAATTCTGATATATCATTACAGTTACAATGGCCTACTTATAGTAATGTAGTAAATGAATCAAAGGCTTTATCTGGTAAGTCAAGTTCTGAGTCTACATTTGATATGATTAAAATGTGTATTAAGACTGTGATTACTGACGAAGAAAGAATTGACTTTGCGAGTGAGAGTAAAGTTGATCAAGATAACTTTATTAACTCTATGAATACTAATGATCTTAATGGTATTAAAGATTTTATGGAAGACATGCCAACACTTAAACACGATGTTAAATTTGTTTGTCATAGTTGTAATAAAGATAATGAAATGACACTGAGTGGTATGCAAGATTTTTTCTAGTATGTCTGTCTCATAATAGTATAATTAATTACTATAGGAATAACTTTGCTTTAATGCAACACCATAACTATAGTTTGAATGAGATAGACAGTTTAATACCATGGGAAAAAGAAGTTTATATAACAATGCTTGAAGCGCATTTGAAAGAACAAGAAGAAGAAACCAAAAGGCAGAACAATGGCAACTAATCTCGACGATGTAGTAAAGCAATTACATAAGAATAATACAGAGACTGCTAATCTCAATAGGAACTTTAAACAATGGTTCTTAACTCAAGAGCGTGCAAGGTTAGATGCCCTTGAAAAAGAACGAGAAAGCAAGTCTGATAAAGGTGACAAGCCAGCAAAAGCTACTAAGATTGGTGGGAATGGTGATGATAAGTTTAATGTAGGTTTATTTGGTTTAGCTGGTTTAGCTGGAAAGCTAGGAACATTTCTTGCTGGTATTAGTGCATTAGGTTTAGCTATGGCTGGATTACGTGGTTGGGAATTACCTCTTATCAAGAAGCTTAACAGTCTTACTGGATTTACAGCAAGAATTGGTGATATAATTGAAGAAACAAAGGGTAAGTTTAAGACTAACTTTAAGACATTAGTACCAAGACTTGGTATACAAATACGGTCACTGCTTCGTCCTTTATCTGTAGCATCTACAGCATTGGGTGCATACTTCTTAGGACCAGGTGCAAAGATAGGTGGATTTATAGGTAAGTTTTTTGGAGGTGTTGGTCGTGGTGTTGTTGGAGTTGCAGCCCCTCTTTTAAAACTTATGGGTAAGATACTTTACCCTATAGGTATTTTAATGTCTGTATATGATGGATTTAATGCATTTGGTAAATCAGATGAAGAAACATTCTTAGGAAAATTTGGTGATGGATTTTCTGCATTTGTTGGATCATTTGTTGGTGCACCTTTGGATCTAATTAAAAATGGATTAGTCTGGGGTGTTGGAAAAATGTTTGGTCTAAGCCCTGGTGCAAATGGCAGGTATAATTCAAATTCTGGTTTAGGTAGATTTTTAAATGCAGCTAAAGGTATGAGCTTTGAAGAAACTATTAAAAGTATTGTTAAAGCACCGTTTGATCTTTTCACAAATGCCGGATTATATATTGATGAGTTGGCAAGAAAACAAGAAGAAGGCGGCGATAAGGCAGTATTTAAAAAATTATGGGAAGACACAAAGAAAAGTGTATATGGTACTATTCCTGCTGCCGAGTGGTTATTTGATCTAATAATTGGTAATGCAGCAAAGACTTTAGCTGAAGTCGCAACTGGTAAAGAACTTTCTGATGAAGAGTTTACAATAAATCCAATAACATCTATTAGAAATTTTATTAAGAAGATTAATGGTGAATTAGAGATACAACAAGAAGATAAAGATGGTGCAGTAAGAGAAGTTTCTAAGTTTAAGGCCTTCTTTAATAATGCTGGTGATAGGATGTTAGAAGATTTAAAAAAAGATTGGAACGATATTAAGGATGTATTCAGGAGATTAACAGAATTCTTTATTGATTTACCACAAAACATAATGATTTCTGCACTTACTAGAATACAAAAATTTAGTCCAAAGATTGCTGAACAATTTGGTGTTAGTAGTAAATTAGAAGAACTAATAGAAAACAGAGAAAAAACAAAGCAAAGCAGACTTCTTGAGAGTCTAAGGGATGGTAGGATAACTGGTAAAGAATATTTACAAAATTCAACATCACCTGAGCTTGGAGAACGTATGCGATTTCCTATTGTCATTCAAGACAATAGTAAAACCGAAGGTGGAGCAAATATATCAATAAGTAATATCGAAGGTGCTATGAGATTAGGTGGATCAGGTGATGATGGTAATCGCTTTGGTGGTCCTAATCAATTTAAAAGAGGTTTTTCTGGTAACTAAAAAAAAAAGGGCGGAGAATAAACCCCGCCCCTTTAAGATGTTTTTAATTAATATTAATCTTCAGCTGCAAGACGGGCAAAGTATGACATAGTGTCATCTGTACCGGTACTCTCCATAGCCTCGGCAGTTACTGGTTCCACAGCTGCTGTAAAAGCAGGCTCTGGTGAACTGACTGGAGCAACAGCAGGTGCCATTGTCTCTAACTCTTCACGAGCTTGGCTTGTCATAGTGCTAGTACCTAACACTTTATTCAACTTAGCTTTTAACTCATCATATGATTTATAATTCTTAGGATCAGAGAATTCTGTTAGATCATGTAACTTACCATAAATCTCTTCCAATTCATTCTCATCTGAAGACAAAGCACTTGCTGATGCAAACTCAGACTTGTCGTAGTTTCGGTAACCTTCCACTTGACGTATCTTGAGTTTAAAGTGTGCACCTTCCCAGAAATCAAATGGGTTAATAGGTGACTCATCTGCAAACTGTGGCTGCATAACATCCATGATCTTATCAAAGATTTTCTTACCGAACTGATACAATACAATCTTACCTTCATTAGCAGGATTAGCTGGATCAGAAACAACCATTGCATTAACTACATAGTGTAGTCGGCGCTTTTGTTTACGAACTATTTCTTTATTCGAGTCTATACCCGAGTTCCAGAGTTCTGAGTTGTGCTCAGATACTGGATCTTGCTGACCAATTGAAGTCAATGATTTTTCTATGTACCATTGACCTGTTGGTCCTTTGAATCCATGATCCCAATAACGGACCCATGGTAATTCAGAACCTTCGGTTGCTGGAAGAAAGCGTAGTACAGCATAGCCGTTACCTGCTTTATCCACCGTTGGTTTCCAAACACGATCATCACCATAATTTTTCTTACCACCACCACCGGCACCAGCGGCATCTGCGGCTGAGATAAGTTTTGAGATTTGATCACGATTACGTTTTAGGTTTGCAAAAGACATTTATATTTTTCCTTATTTTTGTATTGCTGAAATATTACTGTAATATCATACTATATTTTCGGCTGAATGTAAACCCTTTATTCTTCAAAAGGTAAACTATTTTGCCTAGGGAGATAGTTCAAATTCATAGCTTCTCCCTCTAGTTTCTCAACGATAACACCGTTGAGAAATTTCTTTACATCTTCGGGCTCAATGTTTGTTTCTTCACAGACATCAATCACTGCATCCATATAGGATAGTTTTTTACCAAATACGGTAGTTTCTACCATACGAGAGAATTTACTTTTATTCAAGAAAACTGCTTCACTCATTTATCCATAGCCCTTAATATAATTGTTTCTTTATTTAGTCTTCCATTAGGTACCTCTGTTTTGGTAGTCAGAGTTTCCCACATCTTATTAATCTGATTAGGAGTTTTGCCTAAAGCAACTGGGAGGACTTCAGAAGGTTTTCTTATCTTCGTCATCCTTGATTCATCAAGATCAAAACCTTTTAAGGTAGTACCCTTGACTTCAAACCCAGTTGCTTTACGACTTACATATTCGGTCAGCTGTTTATATTTAGTGTTAAAGGTATACAATCTCATAGCACCAACCACCATCATTGGGTGTATGGATTTGAGTTTATATTCTTTAGACTCCAACAAGAACTGCATCTTAGCTACTTGTTTATCCGCACTCTTAACTCTAGGTTTACGAGGGGCACGTGTAGCTTTTTTGCTCATGATGTACTTTTGTGCATCATCTATAATATGCTGAACGAATTCCAGATATTTCTTTCTAGCACGTGTTGGTACATTTTCATAACCCTCAATCAGATCAGGGGTCTTTTTTGTAACCAACTCATTTAGTTCATTACGCAATGGCGTGTAGTAAGAAACAACTGCACTAGCTGTCGACTGTGGATAAGCATCCTTAGTCAGTTCATCATATACAGAATACTTCATCTGAACTTCATGTTTATCATCAAAGTATCCATCAAGAATATTCTCAATGCTACCAATAAACTCAGATGTTTTTTCTTTTATGATCTCAGCTGGTGTTTTGCGAGTCTTAGTTACTACAGCAACATTCTCTTCCTTAGCCGCTAGGGCTTTATTACCTAATACAGTAATATAATCAAAGAATGTTTCCAGTGCTGCCTTTGCATTCCAATTGGGAGGGAAATCATGCCCTTTTTGTTCCCACAAAATAGTAGAAGCAATAAAGTGCTTGGGTGTAAAAGCATATTCTGGTGCAGCAAGATAGACTCGCTGGGTGGGTTTATCAAACGTAGCACGAATGTAAGTTTTAATAAGAGATGCAATATCTTTCTTATCTACTTCCATTCGAATGTATTCATTAAAGTTGCGAAAGTTATTCTCAGGTGCAGCACCAAAACCAATTTTCTTACGTGCTCTTGGTAGCGCCTTATTCTTTTTCTTAACAGCCATAATATATCTCCGTTTGATTACATAACTATTATAACACATCTAAAAACAAATGTAAAGTGTTTTCTTTACTTTTTTTAATTTATTTTTTGTATGGATGTAAAACTATCTCTCCATTCTCATCCCAGTTATGTTTAACAAAGCCTTGTTCACAGAGGTACTCGATTGTATCACTAACAATTTCGTCACGTGATTTTGAAAAGTAATTCTTATGAACATAAAATCCACATAAAGCACAACCTATACCATATAGTAGTGCTAAAATATTCTCGTCAATATACAATTCGGTACCTCCATTTTAAACTACTATTTAGCTACAAGAAAAGGATACAACCTTATCTAATCTAAAAGACCTCCAGCCTTCTGCTTTAATATCATAAACAGGGAGAACCTCTTCATTAATATTACGAACCTTCTTTTGTGTAATAGGGTCAGTTTTAGTAGCAGCGGGAACAATATCTGAGCGTAAAGTACACATCATATCACGTTCGTCACCATTTACTTTCTTAAAGATAACACGACACGTGTTAGTCTCAAGTTGTTCAATCATTTCACTTCTAGTTATCATATAATATTCCTTATTTTAAGTGGTATGTGCCTTGAGGTAATTCCCAAGCCTTCATAAGTTTGCGGTACATCTCCGCAGTCATTCCGATTACATTAAAGTTGTTTGTATCTTCCTCCCATTGTCTAATAAAAGCATCACCATTCTCAGTAAAGTGTACAGTAACATCCTCAAACTCTTCAGTGTTATCAAGAATTGTTACAACAGTTTCATTATACTGGTGATCATGTTCAATTGTAAACATTAGCTTCCCATCTTTGATACTTCTATTGCCTGATCCTTATTAAGAATAGGAACAGCATTAGATTTGTGCATAGTAGCAATACCTTTAATGAGAGTACCAGTATATTTTTTACCTTCTATCTTAGTGCCATTACCAGCAACTTTATCAGAAGTCATTCTAGGACCGGTACTATAGTCAGGTATTTCTGTACGATACTCTGTTTTAGGTTTATCTTTAATACCCATTGATTTTAAGAAAGCTTCGTGTTTCTCTTGAGCTTTCTTCCAGCCTGGTGCTTTTTTCTTCTTAGATTTACCATGGACTTGAACGCCCTGTATCATATGCATACTCATTGGGTATAACTCCTATCAACTGCAGAGGCGTCCCAAGCATATGCGTTTACACGAGGATCGCCGATAACTACCATATCTCCATTACTAACTTCAGTCCAAACACGGGCATCCATCCACAGACTGTAGAAAGCAGGACCGCCAAAGATTTGGCGTGCACGTTGATATCGAGATTCGCTCATACCAACATAATATACAATACGCATAATATCACCTCAAAATTGGCAAAGGTGGAAGGAGTTGAACCCTCGCTTGCGGATTTGGAATCCGCCGTGCTACCGTAACACTTCACCCTTATAAAACTATATTAATCTGCGCCTACTGTATTTTGCTACAATTGCTAACCCGTTTAGGCGTATCACCGTATAGGCGTGGCACATCTGGGCGGTGGCTTTTAGGTCCGGTTCCCTCTACCAAGACGCAGGTTAATATAGTCTTTATTCTCCAAACTATTTAAAGTAGCGCCTGAGAAACAACTACAAGGAAGTGTACTTTTAGGCAAACCCAAACAATGCCCTCCGTACCAGACGCTAGTTAAAATAGTTTTCGTGGGAGAGGCTTACTGCAGAACCTCTCCCCTTATCTACAATCTCGTTAGTAGCAAACGTCCGGGTTTCTATTCGGTACCGGCTGGTGTACCCACCTAACAAAACCTTGTACATTGGCTGTTAGGTTTTTCGATAACAATTAACTAAACCTAAATCAGTCCCAATCGTTATCGAATTTCGTTGTGTGATATAATGTTTCACCATAATACTCGGCAGCATATTTAGAAGCATCAGTCCACTGATAAATGTTGTGGGTTTCTTTAGGAGCTTCCACAGACTTACGCTTAGGCTTGATATTAGTATGCTTAACATTTTGCATAGTGCGAGCAGAGTTGGCTTTGATCTTAGCCATTTTGTTACGGCGATCACCAATCTTTTTGATTAGGGCCAAACGGTCTGCTTTTTGAGTTGCTGTCATAGTCATATGTAATCTCCAATGTTGTTTCTTTAAGTAGTATAACAGATACTAGGGGTCTTGTAAACCCCTAATTTACTTTTTTTTAATTTATTTGACTAATAAAGTCTGTAGCATCTTGATATAAAAACCCTGATGCTAATTCGTGTAGATAATGAAAGTTATCTGATCTGAAGATAAAGTTATCTACTTTAGAAGGATCTGCTTCTACTGTACAGCCGTGGTCTGTAGCAAATTGTTTAATTTCTTCTACAGAAGCGGTAGTGATTTTAAAATCTATTTCGTAGTACATATTATACACCTTCTTCTGAACGAATTGAAAGAGCGATTTTATCGAAATCTTTATAGAAGCCTTCTTCGCTTGAATAGAACTTAAAGCATTCGTGGTAAGCATCAGCGTCTACAAAATTCCAGATGATGTTACCATCGATATCTAAATTTTCGGGATTAACGATTGCGTTACGGATTGAATTATTTAATGCTGTGATAATCTTTGACATAATGTAGTTCCTTAGTTATTGTTTCTATAACTCTTATAACACATCTAATACCAGATGTAAACAACTAATTTA
>ERZ1039804.600-NODE-600-length-22953-cov-10.022535_pt1 | contig 22953 bp, 28 predicted proteins | sample MGYA00383089_ERZ1039804 | MGnify/ENA primary metagenome ERZ1039804 (study PRJEB29581, sample SAMEA5548359) | metagenome | biome: marine; feature: coastal; material: water | depth 1 m | study: Short-term variability in the microbial, nano- and picoplankton...
GGGTTCAAGCCAAAATGTCCATCGCGGCTGCTGACTTGGATACTATTGCTGACTACCTACTCTCGGACACCGAAGCTACTGAATGAAATTTCCTATTGAAGTTTGGATGATGGTTGGAGTCCTTGTGATTCCTATTACTCTTGTCCAATTATTACATTCTGCACAGCACTCAGGCTATTGTAAGACAGAAGCTGAGTGGAACAGGATACAAAACGACTAATACTTGACCTCCTACTTGACAGGGGGTCTTTTTTTATGTACAATAGCCTTGTCGCGGTCAAAAGGAAGTCTTATAGATACTATAGCAGCTACAAAGTATCTTGGTAGATTACGAGAACCCGTGGATGTATAAAGGGCGTCCTTTTACTTCAGAGAAGATAAAGGATTCTTATGGGTTCCTATACCTTATTGAGAATAAGCTCACTGGTAGAAAGTACATTGGTAGAAAGTATTTCGTTCAGAAGCGAAAGCCGAAAGGTGGTAAGAGAAGAGTAACTTCTGAAAGTGATTGGAAAAAGTATTATGGTTCTAATGACCAGTTAAAAGCTGATGCTAAAGAGTTTGGTAAAGAAAACTTTAGTAGAAAGATACTATCCCTACATGAAACTGTAGGTAAAACTAACTATGCAGAGACAGAAGCACTGTTTAAAAACAATGTATTGAGAGCAAAGCTCAAGGATGGTACTGCTATGTTTTATAACGACAACATACTTGGAAGGTATTACCGTAGAAATTATTGGGTAGACTAAATAAATGGTCTCGGAATGATTATGAGAATAGAACTTAAGAACTTCTTCAAGTACTATGATGAAAAACTATCTCATCATCAAGAAGCAGTATCTCAACTAGAGGCTGCACTTGTTAAGTTAGCACCAGAACTATTGGATGACTCTAGCGAGTGGGTAGAGACCTATCGCAATAAGCCAGAACCTAAGCCATCACCAGAACTAATTTTACCAGTTCCTTACTACCCACAGACAGACAACTACACGCAACCCGAAAGAACGTGTAACTCATCTGCTTGTGCTATGGCGCTGGAATACTTCCGCCCTGGTACTCTCAAAGGTCCTAAGGGGGATGACGAATACTTGCGTGAAGTATTTGCTGAAGGTGACACCACAGACCACTACGTACAAACTAGAGTACTAGCAGGATATGGAGTTAAGTCTGAGTTCTTCTATAGACTATGTTTTGCTGATCTAGATAGAGAACTAGCTGCTAAGAGACCTGTAGTTATCGGTATCTTACATAGAGGCTCTCTAGAAGCCCCCTACGGCGGTCATATGGTCGTTGTTATCGGTAAGACATCCAAGGGCAGCTACATCGTCAATGACCCCTATGGAGACCTCTACGACGGCTATACAAGCAACGTATACAATGGCAAGTCTGTAACCTATGAGAAGCACGTACTAGAAGCTAGATGGACTGTAGATGGTCCTATGAGTGGCTGGGGACGCAAGTTCGATGCTAAGGTAGAACAGAAGCATAGTGATTCCGGTATGGTTCCACAGGCAGGGGTAGAACTCATCAAAGAGTTTGAAGGTCTACACCAGTTAGCCTCTGATGGAATGGTTCACGCATATCCAGACCCACTATCAGGTGGACTACCATATACCATTGGTTATGGTTCTACTAAAGATATCGATGGATCGCCCTTTGACTTGGGAGATAAGATAACTAGAGAGAAGGCTGAGCTTCTACTAACTCAACAGCTTAAGTATAACTACTTAGCTACGCTTGAGAAGACTATCCCTTACTGGGATGAGATGAACGACAACCAACACGGAGCACTGCTCAGCTTTGGATATAACTTAGGTGCGAACTTCTACGGAAGTCCTGACTTCAACACCATAAGTCGTGTTTTAAAGGCTAAAGAGTGGTCAAAAGTACCTGATGCGCTATACTTATATCGCAACCCAGGTACGAGCGTAGAGGAGGGCTTAGCCCGACGCCGCATTGCCGAAGGGGAACTATGGGAAAACTAAAACAAATGCCTATTCTAATGGACACTTTTATTGAATGGTTTGAAGGTCAATGGTCTAACCAGACCCAGGTCTTCAACGATCCCAAATCCGCTTCATTGGTTCGTGTAGTACACGAGCGTACATTCGAGAACCAGTTTCGATGTGCATACTATATTCATAAGTCCAGGTCACCTTATCGTGATATGACTTTTGACTTTGATTATAACGACACAGACATCCACCTCACCTGTGGTGCGTCTAAGCTTATATTCAGCGTAGTACATGGTGGGTTTGTATGTAACACACAGCAGACTATCGATGGTCGTACTTATATGTTTAAAGCATATTTGCGCGAAAACTACTATCGTGTGAACGATCAGTGCTTCGATGCAGCAGGAAACTTGCTTCGCGGTCTAGAAAACGATGCTGACTTTATATTTCAGAAGGTCAAGTTTTAGAATTACCCCAGGTAATAGTACCTCCGCGCTTTAGAATTTCATCTACAACTTTTGCTTGTACTGTATTCTTTCTGTTGCGGGGGTTTTCTTCTACGGTCTTTTCATATTCGTCTATCATCTCTTCAAGCTCTTCATTACAACTATCCAAGTCGTCCATATTTTCTTTTCTGTTCGGCTTAGGCATGTGACGGTCACTCCACTGGTCTAGTGCTTGACTATAAACCTTAAGATATGCTATTATTTAGGTCAGCTCGAAACAGGGCTCTTGTCGTTAACGCTTACTATCATGAGTAGATTTACTACCCTTCTAGCAGCGCCAGTATTGATCATCGGTAATGTCGTTGGGTCTTCACCCTTACCGAAACTGACGCTAACAGAAGCATTAAACGAGGTCTCACCTCAACAACCAGAAGTAGAAGAGGTTGTTGTAGCTGAGCCAGTAACCGAGTTACGCTGGACTCTTCCAGGTGCCTCACCAAACGAAACTATCCTAGTAGGTGCTCTACAGGAGCGAGGCATTGATGATAAGAATGCTATCGCTACCATCCTAGGTAATGTAAAGCAGGAATCCAAGTTCCACTCAAACATCTGTGAGGGTGGTGCTCGCGTAGGTTTCTGGTCCTGCACACGTGGAGGATACGGTCTCATTCAATGGACCACCAAAGACCGTTACATGGGTCTGTATCACCACGCCAACGCCATTGGTGCTGACCCATCTACCCCAGAGGCACAGATATCATACCTATTTACTGAACGTCAGTGGAGACGCATTGAACCTTCCCTCAAGAATGAAGGTAGGAGCATCGGTTACTATATGGGACACGCTTACTACTGGCTTGGTTGGGGACATCACGGTGCCCGTACCAGCTACGCCCATAACTATGCTGCGAAACTAGTAAAAGCACCCGTAGCTGTATCCGATAAATAGTCAAAAGCTATTTTTCAGATGTTTAGGTTTGAAGCAGGAGCTAAAAAGAAGTCTATGAAACGCCGATACATTGTCGGCATAGCCCTAGGTCTCCTAGTGGACCTGCTTCATAGATACCTAAAAGTCAGCCAAGAAACCTTATGGGCTTTGGTTGATGAAATCGGCAGAGAGTTTAAGATTGATGACATTAATGGTCTCATTTTGTTGAACTCAAAACTATTGGACGCACGTATCAAAAGAGACGTGACGGATGCAATAGAAGATGCTAAGATAGAAATGGGTCACAAAGACCCAGAAATACTCCCAGTTGTTTTCACGGAAACTCTTGAGGGTGAAACCCCACTCGGTGGAGAGATGCGTCTCCGCCTACCTACAGACGAATAACATTATGTCTCGCTATGACCAGATCGTAAAGCATATTAAAAATGCTTTGAAAGAAGAGCACCTGTACTCAGATGAGGAGCTTAAGTTCATGAAGAGTCAGTTACGCACTCTGCAAGAAACTAAGTCTCGTATCCTTATGGAGGAACGCGGTGGTTTTGGATCTTAAACGTATTGGTGACGAACAGCTACGTTTTCCTTCAGCAACTATTAGAGAAATTACACAAGATGTAGTAGATCTAACAGAAGAGATGAAGGTTAAAATGGTAGAGTGGAATGGTATTGGGCTTGCTGCTCCCCAAGTGGGACACAACATCCGCCTAATCATTGTTCGTTTATCTTCTGGTAAGATACAGGAAATGATTAACCCCCGTATTAGCTGGTGTTCATTGGAAACAGTGAAGATGGAAGAGGGATGCTTAAGTATTCCCGGTAAGTCCATATGGATCGAACGACCCCAAAAGGTCCGAGTGAAGTTCCAGCAAGCTGACGGTCAATACAAATATTGGTGTTTGCACAAAATGGATGCAAGAGTATTGTTCCATGAGTATGATCACCTCGAAGGTATTTTAATGGTTGACAAATGAGCTATTGGGAACTTGACACGGAGGAGTGGGAACTTACTCCTGACGACTACGATGGTGCTGGTTGGATGACCCACCGAGCAAGAGTTGAAAAACTCAATACTATTTTCTTACTAGATAGTACGGACGAGAAAACTAACAAACAGTAATTAAAATGGAAGAACGTGAATTTAGCGACCTGAAAATGGAGCGTAAGGAGTGCGGCAAATGTGGCGCTACTTGGATCAACGGACAGCATACGTGGGCGACAGGAAATAAAGGAAGTGAAGCAGACCTAGCAGGTCTTATCTGCAACAAACTAGGCGATGAACAGTGTATCAACCCCATCCGTGGTGATGAGAGTGGAGATAGTTGGGCATCACGTCTAGGTGATATGGAAACTGGTTTCAAAGCCAAGCGTGAGCGCCTAGAAGACCAGCGTGCTCGCTTCAAGGAAGAGTATGGTGAAGACCCACACTTCGATGACTGAAGCGTTTAGGGTGTGGTAAGCGCTTCACTTTATGAAGCAAACCTGTAGATCACTTGGTATAGTGGCACACACCCTTCACAGAGAACTGTATCCCTGCTATACTAAAGGAGTCAAACACACAAGACCAATGAGTCAACTACAGACAAAGTTTCGTAAGTCCATCGGAGTTTTAAACGATGCAGTACTGCGAACCATTGAGCTCGACTACTCCCAACCAAAGCTTTATAAGAAGGTTCGGAAGTTCTACACTGAGCAGGGTATCTCATTTACGGGTGATGAAGTAACCGACTACCAGACAGTCCTTGACTGCCTTACCGAAGACCTTGCACAGGAGGTTGCTTGAACGTTTTACTAGAGCGCGAAGGCTACAGGTTCATTATTAACGGCACCATCGAACTCAATGGTATGCCAGACTACCGCTTACAAAAGCAAGATACATATAGTAAGCGATACAGCGATATCTACTTATTTGACAATCAAATGCAATGCCTTCTAGCAATGGAAGACATCGAATACGCCAAATGGCTAGACCCCGCAGGAGTACCATGCTACATTCGAGATCGAGTAAGCGCCAACAGAGGTTAACCTCAGCATTACGATATGCCGGTAATGCCCTATTAGTAATAGGACACTTCACCCTACTGTGGGGTGATACAGAACCAGCTCTGATAGTTAAGATTATCGGAGCTCTATGTATTCTACCCTTTGCCTTTGTGTTTAAACTGTGGGATGTGGTGGCGCTAGAGTGTCTCTTCGGAGGACTCGATGCAACTAAACTAGTTCAGTTGCTGTTTGGTAGTTCGTAAACTATCTGGTGGAGTCAATGACCCATGTGCTTGTCGGATGCACATTAAAGATGCCGACTGGCGCGTCGTAGCAAGGTTCTCTCACCTTAACGAGAGTGGTGGCGGGTACGCCCAGGTTTCCAGTTTCTCCTATTGACGAGTGCAATTCGTCTAAAAAGAACTGGTGGTGCGGGTGGTTTCCATGCCCTGTTTCTTAGTTCAGGTAAAAAACAAAGTGGCGAGCATGACTCACGTTAAGCACTCCTTCGGGGGTGCTTTTTTTGTGCTATAATGGAACCAATGTATTCTCTATAAGATGAGTAAAGTAGCCCTTATTACGGGTATCACCGGTCAAGACGGTTCTTACCTTGCTGAACTCCTCCTTGAAAAGGGGTATGAGGTTCACGGTATTGTCCGTCGCACATCGTTGATTAACACCCATAGAATTGACCATATCTTTGACCGTATCACTCTTCACTATGGGGACTTGACTGATGCTCTCGGCATCGTAGCTATCATTAAGAAGGTTGCTCCCCAAGAGATCTATAACTTGGGAGCACAGAGTCATGTAAAGGTCTCCTTTGACCAGCCTGAATATACTGCTAACACCGACGCACTAGGAACTCTACGTGTCCTAGAAGCAGTTCGTTTGCTTGGTATGGAGAAAGAGGTCCGTATCTACCAGGCATCGACCAGTGAGCTTTACGGGCTTGTTCAGGAGACACCTCAGACAGAGACTACTCCAATGTACCCACGCTCTCCTTATGGAGTTGCTAAACTGTACGGGTACTGGATCATTAAGAACTACAGGGAAAGCTATGACATACATGCCTCTAGCGGTATTCTATTCAACCATGAGTCATCGCGTCGTGGAGAGACCTTCGTCACCAGAAAGATTGTCCGAGCTCTCTCTAGAATCTCTACAGGTCTTCAAGGAACGTTGGAACTCGGTAACCTCAACGCAAGAAGAGACTGGGGACACGCAAAAGACTACGTAGAAGCTATGTATCTTATGCTCCAACAGGACCAGCCAGACGACTATGTTATTGCTACAGGCAAGCAGTATTCTGTAAAAGACTTTGTAGATGAAGCTGCACCTTACTTTGGTTTCAATATTGAGTGGCGTGGTGAAGGCTTAGATGAGTTTGGGTTCTGCCTAAACACAGGACGAGCTGTAGTCAAAGTGAATGAGAACTACTTCCGCCCCGCTGAAGTTGAGACTCTACTAGGTGACCCAAGCAAGGCAAAGCGTGTACTTGGATGGGAACCAAAGATTGACCTTAAGGGTCTAGTTGAAGAAATGGTACTAAACGGACAATGATGAACACAGAATCTACTATCGCTATCTTTGGTTCAGGTGGACTAGCAGGGGGAGCTATCAAGGATGCTCTTATTGCTAAAGGACACACTGGCTTACTACTGCCCCGTAGCAGGGACCTAGACCTACGTGAACAGAGAGATGTTCGTGCTTGGTTTGGTGCTAATAAGGTTGACTATGTCTTCCTAGCTGCTGCCCTAGTGGGTGGTATTATGGCTAACAAGACTCGCAAGGCTGAGTTCTTACACGACAACCTAATGATGCAGAGCAATGTTATTGATACTGCATACTACAGTGGAGTCAAGAAGCTTCTATTCCTAGGAACATCTTGCATCTATCCAGCAGGACGTCAGCATCCACTACAAGAAAACGAACTACTAACAGGACCTCTAGAGCCAACCAATGACGCATACGCCATCGCCAAGATCGCAGGCATCAAGCAATGCGACTTCTACCGTGAGCAATATGGATTTGATGCTATCAGTCTTATGCCTCCTAACCTATATGGTCCTGGAGACCACTTCAAAGACGAGAACGGACACGTTCTAGCAGCACTATTAAACCGTTTCCATATGGCTAAAGAAGCCGGAGCAGCAAGAGTTGAATGTTGGGGTGACGGTACAGCAATGCGTGAGTTCCTATTCAGTGAAGACCTCGCAGATGCCTGCCTTTATTTCATGGATAACTATAGTGAGTCTGGTCACGTTAATACAGGAACTGATACAGACATCACTATCAAGGAGCTAGCTGAAACAGTTGCTAAGGTCGTTGGTTTTGAAGGTGAGATTGCTTGGGACACCAGTAAGCCCAATGGAAATCCACGTAAACTACTTGACTCAACTAGGGCACGTGCGCTAGGATGGGCACCTAAGACCAGCTTCGAGTCTGGTCTAGAGAAAACTTATGAATGGTACTTAAAGAATGTATAGTTGGAAACTAATGAATGATACGGTCACATTGCGTGACCGTCTTAAGATGGCTAAGTTCGTCTTATTTAACAGTAGACTTACTAATGGACCTCAAGTCCGTAAGTTTGAGGAAGAGTGGAGTGAGTGGCTAGGTGTAGAGCATTCCCTATTCGTTTCTAGTGGTAGTACTGCTAACAGTCTATTAGTTTCTGCTTGGAAAGAACTCAATAACGTTCCTGATGGAGCCAAGGTCATTGTTCCAGCTTGTACTTGGGTCACCAACATCTCACCTATCATTCAGAATAACCTCACTCCAGTATTCTGTGACATCAATCTAAAGGACTTTAGCTTCTCCATCGATGGCTTACAGCGTATTGCTGAAGAGCACCAAGATATTAGAGGCATCTTTGTAACACACCTACTAGGCTTCTCTGCAAAGGTTGCTGAGTTCAGAAAGCTCTTTCCTTACGCTGATATTCTAGAGGACGTCTGTGAGAGTCACGGTGCTATCCTAGAAGGCGGTAAGAACGCCGGAACGTATGACGTTGGTGGAACGTTTAGTTTCTACTTTGGACACCATATGACGACCGTAGAGGGCGGTATGGTGAGCACTAACAACCCAGACCTATATGACTTGATGCGTATTAAGCGCTCACATGGTATGGCTCGCGAGTCTATCAACTGTGGTGGTTACTCTGCACAGTATCCAGAGATCGACCCACGCTTCTTGTTCGTTACTGATGGATATAACTTCCGCAATAATGAGATAGGTGCTGTACTTGGTCAGTCACAGTTGAAGCGTCTTGATGATATGATTGAGATTCGTAATGAAAACTACCGGTCATACTACGAGGTTCTCCGCCAGTATCAGAACTTATTCTTACTACCAGAAGAGCCAAGTCCACTACAAAGTAGTTTCTGTCTACCACTCATCTCACATAATGTAGATACACATAACCATCTACAAGAACTGCTAGATGAGTATGAAGTTGAATATCGTCCAGTTGTTGGTGGAAACCTACTCCGTCAACCGTTCCTTAAGGACTACACTGCCTCTTGTCCTAACGCAGATGTGCTCCACGAACGTGGACTATATATTGGTAATAGTCACTTTATCACTGACTATCATATTGAAATACTTGAAGAGATTCTCTCTGAGCTATAACATGACATTTTCGTTTAACCACCTAGGAAACCTAGGGCATCTGGGAAACCAGATGTTTCAGTATGCTGCTCTTATAGGTATTGGTAAGAGACATAACCGTAAGTTCTGTATACCCCACAAGTCTAGTTTTGGACAAGCCTACTACCAGGACCTCCGTAGTACCATTTATGATGCGTTTGACATCAGGTGTCCTCAGGGAATTAGTCGTTTCCCCACAGTTCAGGAAGCTACTTTTCATTTCGATAGTACGCTTTTCAACCGTCCTCCTTATGAAGATACCAACCTCTATGGTTTCTTTCAGTCAGAGAAGTGGTTCAAACACGCCGAGGCAGAAGTAAGAGAGGCATTTACATTCAAGCCAGAGTATCTAGAAGTGGCTGAAGAGATGCGTAAGCAACTCAGTGGTGAGATCATTGCAGTCCACGTTCGCAGAACTGACTATCTAACTAACCCCAACCACGAAGCTCTAGGTCTAGACTACTATCAGGCAGCTCTAGCTGAAATGCCTGAGGATGCAAGAGCTATCATCTTCACCGATGACCCCGAGTGGGCTAAAGAGCAAGAGCTATTCCCAGACGAAAGGTTCTTTGTATCTGAGACAGACTGTGCCTATACTGATATGGCTCTAATGTCTATGTGTGACTACCACATCATCGGCAACAGTACATTCTCCTGGTGGGGTGCTTGGTTGGCTGGTGAGAAAAGTAAGCAAGTCATTGCTCCTAAGCAATGGTTTGGAGCGCCACTAGGCGGCAATGATATGAGTGACCTTTATTGTGATGGATGGAAAGTATTATGAAAGTAGCTATTATCTTTATTGGTACATCTAAGTACCTTAACTTCTTACCATCATATTATGAGTCAGCTAAAACTAAGCTTTTTCCGGGTGTTGATAAGCATTTTTTCGTGTTTTCTGACGGTGATCTTAGCGACTTACCTAGTGACATCACAGTAGTTCCACAAGAGCATCTACCATTCCCTTACATCACACTGTACCGCTTTGATATTATCAACCGCGCTATGGATCAACTAGAAGAGTATGACTACTTACTCTTTATGGATGCAGACACACAGGTAGTAGATACCGTTGAGTTTGATGAGATCTTTGTAAAGGGTAAGCCACTAACCGGTGTTCATCACCCTTGTCACGCTCTCGGAATGCCACCACACTCTGAGTTCCCTGGTGCATTTGAAACTAACCCAGCATCACTATGTCATATTAAGGCTGGTGAAGATACCTCAGTCTATTGGCAGGGATGCCTATGGGGTGGTAGGATGAAAGAAGTCAAGAAGCTTGTACAAGAGCTTGACTACAGAGTGAAGGCTGATGAGTCTAACGGCATCGTTGCTGTATGGCACGATGAGTCACAGATCAACCGTTACTTTATGGATAACCGCGAGAGAGTACACACACTTCCTCCAAACTATGCTTATCCAGAGACATTCACTGCCTTTATGGATGAATACGAACCCAAGATCGTCCACCTAGCCAAAGAGAACTCCCAGTATCAAGTATGAACAAAACGATATGGATAAACTGGTTCCAGGGATGGGACCAGGCACCTCCTCTCTGTAGGTATTGTTTAGACTCGTGGAAGCACTACAACCCAGACTGGACTGTTGTAGAGCTAGATGAGGCTAACTACAGAGACTATGTGGACATTGACTCCATTCTCCCAGGTGTAGAAACTAATAAGACTGCTTTCTCGGATATACTCAGACTGTTTATTCTTAAAGACTATGGTGGTGTATGGGTAGACTCTACTCTATTCTGTAACCAATCACTAGATGAATGGCTCCCAGAGTTCTTCTTTGTCTACAGTAGACCAGACCTTATGGTATCTTCCTGGTTTATTCACTCAGACAGCCACACATATATCATTGATAAATGGTATAATAAGATGGTTGAATACTGGAAAGCCAGACTTGGTGGTGACGATAGACTCAATAACCTTTATCCTTGGGTCCATAAACTATTTGCTGAGTCATATGATGAAGACCCAGAGTTTGCTAAACGGGTAGATGCAATGCCCAAGATTGACTGTTATCCTCATGCATCTAAGAGGGGTAATGGACCACATATGTTCACACCATATGTTAAACATATGAATGAAGATCTCACTCCTGAGATCAAAGACCGCATCGATTCAAAAGTAGACTCCTGCTATAAGCTGACTTATAAGTCACCTGTAAGTATGGACAATACAGCAGTTTCATACCTACTAAACAGCATTTATCCAATGGCTAAGACACATTATGCATATGAAGATGGAACTCAGTTCCTCTCATACCACGGAGCACACGGTTACTACTTCCCATTCATTGACCAGAGAATGGACTTTATGAGTAAGAATGGTCCCTTTGATGCATACTTGACCAAGAAGTATATGTGTGAAGAGGTATCTGTTAAGGAGACTGATACTGTTATTGACTGTGGTTCTTTCGTTGGAGCCTTCTCTATTGCTGCTGCTACGGCTGGTGCTGCAAGAGTATATGCTATTGAGCCATCATCAAAGAACTTCCACTGTCTCAATAAGAACTTGGAGCATCTAGGTGCTGAAGATATTGTAACTCCTATCAATATTGGACTCGGTGATAAGTGCGCCACCCTACGTCTTAACCTATCATCAATGTCGTGCGAAGACAGTTTCCTCAAGTGTGATGAAGGAGCAACTGGTGAGTTTGAAGAGGTTGAAGTATTGACCTTAGAGAAGTTGATTACGGACAAGTCATTAGATGAGTCTAACCTCTATGTAAAAGTTGAGGCTGAAGGTTTTGAACTTGAGATTGTTAAGGGGCTAGGAACCAAGCGCCCACGGGCTATCGTGGTTGATGTAACACCCGAAAGGAACGGCAAGAGTCCTAGGGAAGACATCAAAGCTATCGTACTTGAACGAGGCTACAAAACAATAGACACTGACCGTTGTCTGTTTGCATACCTATAAGAAAAGGGGGCTTACGCCCCCTTTTTTATTTGCCTATTCCTAGACCTAGTTGTTTTCCTGGTTGGAAGAGTTGCTCTACGTGAGTGAAAGCAACTGGGATATCAAACGTCTTGCCGGTGTTACCACCACGTGAGTCGATGTGATAGTAAGGTGGTTTGAACTGACTGAGGTGCATAATGCGAGTCATGATAGGCTCTTCAGTCATAGAGATGGGGGCAAGTCCAAACTTAGGATATGCTAAACCAAACATACACTGGTCAGAGCGACTATTCCTATGATGGGTCTCGATGATATCATCTGTAGCCATCCAGTACTCATACTCAGCCCAGATATCATCTCTCAAGAAGTTAAAGAAGTCTGGGTTAGAGTCTCTCTTTCTATAGTATTGGAATGCTCCTTGAACAACACAGACTTTCTCACCATGTGCTTTCTCTACTCTCTGTGCCCAACCGGGGAACCAGTCTTTCTGTACTAGGTCAGAGTCGTGGTCCCACCCACGGTGTAGGATAAACTGGTCTTGGTTCTTAAGAAAGTTCCAGACATACTCAGTATCTCCACAACATAAAGCATCAACATCAATGTGGATGTTATGATCGAATGGAGCAAACTCGTCCATACTGATCTTGGGAAGGATACTATATCTCTCGTTCTGTACTCTACAACTATCAAACAAACGATGAGCTTTTAGTTCGTCTTCTCTGATGACCTTGATAGGTCTCTTGTCACCAAAATGCCTAAGCGTCTTCTCAAAGTTTAAGAGTAGCTGTTCGTAGATATCTCCTACGCATACAACTACATATCCTTCAGTCTCTTGCATAATAAAAGTAAGCTATAGCCTATTATAACACGGGTTCGTGCTATAATATATAGTACTATTATGATGAACCATTATGGGCAGTACGTGGGTCGCAAGATGCGACAAATACGGAGGTCTGGGAAATAGAATTAAAAATATCGCCAGTTGCTATCGCTTCGCTGATAATGTAGAAGTCTACTGGGAGAGTGAGTTTCCAGTAGCAGACTATGCCTCACTCAATACCTATTTCCCTGACCTAGTAGCCTGCCGAGACCTAAGTGGTAAGCACCTACGTTCTACGTGGAGACTAGAAACAGCACCTGATGATGTACCTGCTGGTTTCTCTACCGTACACGAAAGGTTTGAGAGAGCTTGGGGTAAGCCATTCGCTCCAGTCATCCCTGACAACAAGACTATTGACCTAGAATATCACCGTATTCCTCAGGCTGTTATTGATGCATACGTACCTGCTTTCGACCAAATACGTATAGCAGATCCCATACTTGATATTGTTAATAACTTTAGCGATAAGAACTTTGGTAGTGATGTTGTTTCAGTTCATATTAGAACTTGGATTGATGCAGAGAAGAGAAAGAGCCTAGCTTATAAGCTAAAAGAGTACACTGAGTTGATGGATAAATATGAGGATAAAAGGTTCTTCATCGCCACTGACGACAGAAGTATCTTATCAGTATTAGAAGAGAGGTATGGTGAGGAGAGAATCATCTCCTATCACAGTAGTCACCCAGAGATAGACTCTATGGTTGACCTATTGCTTATCTCAAAGAACAGTGCTATTATTGGAGCACCGTTTAGTACATACACCGAGGCTGCTTGGTGGATGGGTGGATGCAAAGCCACTGTACAAATTGCTTGGAATGATCTTTTAAAATGAAAAAATCACTAGTTACTGGTGGAGCTGGTTTCATTGGCTCCCACGTCGTTGATAAACTATTGACTCTAGGGCATGAAGTTATTGTAATAGATAACGAAAGTTCTGATGGGCATGATGACTACTTCTGGAATAAGAATACCCAGAACCATAAGGCTGATATCAGAGACTTCAGTTCTATCGCACCACTATTCCATGGTGTTGACTATGTATTCCACCTTGCCGCTAAGGCAAGTGTACAGGCATCAGTAGACAACCCCCTACCTACCATCTCCACACAGGTGATGGGAACTGCTAATGTACTAGAAGCCTCTCGCCTATCTGGTGTAGAGAAGCTTATGTACTCCTCAACTTCAGCTTGCTACGGCAACATGAACCCCATTCCCAATACAGAAGTTATGCGTGAGGACCCACTCAATGCATACGCTATTGGTAAGCTATGTGGAGAGCAGCTAGTCAAGTCCTATTACGGGCTGTACGGGCTCAAGACAGTGGCTTTCCGATATACTAACGTCTATGGTGAAAGAGCCCGTCACGTGGGCACATACGCACCTGTGGTGAGCAAGTTCCTTAAGGCTAGGGCTGCTGGTGAAGCACTAACTATCTTTGGTGACGGTCTTCAACGTCGTGACTTCGTTCACGTATCTGATGTTGTTAATGCTAATGCTTCCATCACCTTTATGGAACTCGATACTTGGGGTGAAGTATTCAACATTGGTTATGGTAAGAACTGGAGTGTCCAAGAGCTAGCCAACCAAGTAAGTACTGACCAGGTACATCTATCAGCCCGTCCAGGTGAGATGAGAGAGACACTAGCAGACATCGGTAAGGCTAAAGCCGAGCTTATGTGGAAACCAAAGGTAGAGATTACCAGTTGGATCAATAGCATGTTATAATAGAACATATTAACTGCATTTAACCTTAACCGATAACCAAATGACTATTGATGTAAACTATTGGAGCAGTTTTTACTCATCTAACCACACGTTGGATGCGTCAAATTTCTGCTTGTTTGTTCTTGACTTCTTCAAAGAAGAGAGATGCTTGAAGGTACTTGACGCTGGATGTGGAAATGGGCGTGACACATATGCTCTATCTCAATATTATATGGTTACTGGTTTAGATACCTCTACATATACACCAGAGTCAAACGAGTCTTGTTCCTTTGAGACAGGTGACTTTTGCTCTAATGATAAGAGCATCTATGACCTTATCTACTCACGCTTTACTCTACACTCCATCAGTGATGAGCAGCAGGAACAGTTCTTATCTTCTATCACTAAGAAGGGAACGTTCCTTGCTATTGAATGCAGAAGTGATAAGGACATCAATACCGTAAGAGAGCACGGTGATGACCACTACCGTAACTTCGTAGACTATCAGAGAATGTTCAGGCTATTTGATGAGCTTGGCTTTGCTGTATTGTTTGCTGAAGAAGGCACAGGTCTCGCTCCTTATAAGAATGAAGACCCAGTATGTGTTCGTTTTATTGTGGAGAAAGTCTAATGGCTGGTAACGCAGAACGCGCAGACAAGTTAAACCACACCCTTAACTGGGTGGTTGACTTGTTTGAAAAGCAAGGTATTACTGACTGGTTTATTGGTTATGGAACTCTTCTTGGTGTAACTAGAGAAGAGTCCTGTATTGACGGTGATGATGATGTAGACATCTGCATCAGCACAGAACATTGGGATGACCTTTATGACGTCCTAATGAAAAAGAATATGCTAACGCAGAATACTTATTACATTAGAGAGAACTTTATCTGCACTCGCAAGACAGAGAAGCTGGCGCAAGTTGACTTCTATATCTGTGACGTCAATGAAGATGGAGACTTTGATGATACTTGGGAGAAGGTTGTATGGGCTGGCTGCTATAATGAAGAAGGCAACCTACCAACAGCAACATTCCAAGGAAGGGAAGTAAACGTCCCACATAATACTATTGAAAAACTTGAAGCTAGGTATGGCTCCACTTGGAGACAACGCATCGAGAGAGGAACCCCAGCGGGTGACGGCTACAGAAACATCAACGTTTTATAAATTATGACCGACCGCAACAAAGCAGCCCACAAGATAAGTGGTGCGCCAAGTATCTACTACATCAACCTAGATGACCACACTGACCGCCGTAAGTATATGGAAGGTCAGTTTGCACACTGGGGCATCACTAACTTCACACGCATCTCAGCACACGATGGACGTGGAGACAATGACCTAGGTGAAGTTCTAAAGGGAACTTATCCAAAGCTAATGACGTCAGGCGAAGTGGGTTGTGTAACATCACACCTCAAAGCAATGAAGCACTGGCTTGAGAATACTGATGAGTCAGAGCAATGTCTTCTTGTAATGGAAGATGACTGTGATATCTCCACTATTGAGTACTGGGGTTTTACCTGGCGTGAGTTTACGAGTAACCTTCCATACCATTGGGACTGTATTCAACTTGCAGTCATCAACCCAACTGAACTTCATATCAAGATGCACTTGCGTTTTGTTAATGACTTCTCTACTGCCTGCTATATGATTCGTAGAGACCACGCCAAGAAGTTGGTTAATGGACATTGTAGAGGTGATAAATATAAATTGGATCAGAATGTATTGCCTCGTGCAGTCGCAGATGATCTTATCTACAACTCTGGACTTACTTTTGCCATTCCTCTTTTCTTATATAAGATTGAGTTAGGCTCAAGCATTCACGACGTTCACGTCAATGTTTTCCATAAGAGTAGTCACGATGGGCTATGGGGTTTCTGGAAAGAGTCAGCACCTAAAATACCCGACTGGTCTAAGTTCTTTGAGTATGATCCATACTTCGGAACATTACCTCCTTCAGTACAAGCGAAGGCAATGGATGCTGCTAAGAAGGGCTAGTGCCCTTTTTCGTGGTATAATAAATAGTGTATTGGAACCTCTTCTGTTATGCCGCTTAGAAAGCCACAGAAATATTTTGAAGAGAAGCAACAGTATGAGGAGCAGCAGGCTATTCTAGTGGAGTCTGCTGCTGTAAAAGTGGAGAAAAGAATACAGCCCCCGTCTATAGTTGGTAAAGGACTACCAGAACCATCATTTACTATCTCTAAGAAAGAGCAGCCGGTAGTAGAAGAGAAGAAGTTAAGTGTAGTTGAGTCATTAACAGAAAGAATTGATAACCTAGCTGTCGGTATGCCCGACAATGATAAGCTATGGTCTAAGTTAAGTGGTATTGAGAACTCTATTGTATCCCTACAGTTTGATAAACTGGATAGAGACTCTGTATTACGCTTATTTGAAATTGTAACTCACCTAGAAGAGACTCTAGGTAGTCTTGAATATGATAAGTCTTCCCACGAGAGACTAGCAGAGAACGTAATACACGCTGATAACCATATCAGAGAGGTAAATGATAGGTTAATTGAGAGTACTATTAGCATCTCTAGCTTGAGAGAGATGGTAGAGGCTGTCGTCCTACCTTCAACTGAAGATAACCGAGAAAGTATTGAGAGTATCAGAGTCATCCACGATGAGTTGGCTGCTGCTGTTGACCAGTTACCAAAGAAAAGCTTTGACCCAAGTGGTATCATTGAGTCTATTAAAGACTTGCGTGAGACTATCACCCAAGATATTCTATCAACCAGACAGGAACTCAACCAGAAAGTTGAGGTCATCCCCGAGGTTCGTCACTATGAAGATGACCTAGACAGCCTACAGAACTTCATCACTGAGGTAAGAGCTAGTATCAAGTACTATGATAGTGATGTTGATGAGCTAAAGGAGAGTCTCCTTGACCTAGGACATCATCTAGGTAAGACTATTACTGAAAAAGTATCTAAGTTAAACAAAGATCATAAGAACTTAAGCAATAGAGTAATAAAAGCAGACAAGAAACTTGCAGAATCTATTGAAAACCTACCAGAAGTAAAGTATTATGATGATGAAATAGACATCATTGAAAATAAAATACATACAATTCTAACTTCTATCAAGCAGTTGCCTGAAGTTAAGTATTATGATGAGGATGTAACAGCTTTGAGTGGTGCTCTAGATACACTCAATGCAAAGATTGATGCTATTGATATCCCAGACTGGTCTAATGTTATCGAGGGTATTCAGGCTGACGTTGTACAACTTGCCGCTCTCCAACAGGACTTTGATGATAGGTGGGAGAAGAGTGCTGAGACAAAGCCAGACATCCTCAATGCAGAGACTAACTTTGTTACGTTCGCTGATATGCAGAAGCACTATCGTGTGTTCCTAGAGCGTGTACAGATACAGCTAGGGTCACTAGGTGGTGGTGGTGCTATTAATATCTTGGATATGGAAGACCTTGACGAGAACGTCAGACGCTTCCCCGAGAACTATAATAACAACTACATGCAGTTGAAGTATAACTCCGTTACTGGTGTAACTTCATTCACGATGACTCAGGATTTCGTTGAGGATATTAGTAACAACGATATTGGAGAGCTGAACAACGTTGATACGACTGGAGCTAGACAGGGAATGGTCCTTGTGTATGTTGAGGCTACAGGCAACTGGGAAGCGAAAGCTGTTCAGTACATCGGAGTCAACATCGACGCCAACCCAGACCCAGAGATTCAGGACTACGGTTCTTATTCTTAAAGACCACTTTTTTATAAATATTTTCAGGAAACTCTCTAGCTAGGAGCCTGAATGGCAACAAACAATAGGTTACAACTGAAAAGGGGTGCGGGAACCCCCGGTGCTATTTTACGTGCGGGTGAACCGGCGTTTGATAGTACTAATGGTCTGTTGTACGTAGGTTTAACTACTGCGGCAACAGACACTAACACCGGTCAGTTGATTGGTGGTTTGAGCTATGTTGAGCGTGTCGATGACATCCTCACTGGCGATGGTAATATTAATGTAAGTGGCATTGCCACAATCAACCAGTTAAACGTAACTGGTCTAGTCACATTTAGTGGTGGTCTTGACGCTGACGGCGGAGACCTCTCAAATATTGGTGCTATTAGTGCCGACAGTCTAAACATCGTTGGTCTAGCCACTATTGGCGAAGACCTAGAAGTTGGACGCAACCTAACCGTAGCTGGTCTAACAACTCTAACTGGTGCTCTAGAACTAGGCACTAGCTTACAGTTCGGTCCTGCTGGTCAAGTCGTTACCGATATCGGTATCGGAACAGACTTGGGTGGTGGTTCTGCCTCTAACGGCGTTATTCCTTCACAGCTTGCTGTTAAGGAGTATGTTGATGCTATTGCTATCAACGCTGCTGGTGCGGTATCATTCGATATTGCTGGCGACACAGGTACAGGTACAGTCGCGACTCAGTCCGACGTCCTAACCTTCACTGGTACTCCTAACGAGATTGAGACTAATGTAGTCAACCAGACCGTAACATTCGGTCTACCTGACGACCTCATCTTATCTGGCGTTACAACGGTATCAGGTCAGTTAGATATTGACGGTACTACTACCATCAATGGCGACCTAGTCGTTACTGGTGATGCAAGTGTTGGTGGTGCTATTACATTCACCGGGGCAATTGAGTTTGACTCGGATGTAGTTGTAGTTAACAACGACCTACTAGTAGGTGCTGCTGCTACAGTCACCACAGACTTGACTGTCAACCGCAACTTAGATGTTGTTGGTCTAACCACATTGGGTGGCGATGTAGTCGTCAATGGTAACTTAACGGTTACTGGCGCTGCTACTTCCATCACCTTCGACGTCAGAGACGTCACTATCGAAGACCGACTCCTTGAGTTGGGTTCAGTTGCAGGCGCAGCTCCTTCAGTCGCTACGACTTGGGACCTTGGCATTGCGATGAACTACAATGACGCTGGTGCCAAGAAGGCAGCCATCGTCTGGCAGGATAATGCCGGTTTCAACTTAGCTTCTGACATCAGCGAGTCCCAGACATCTGGTACTTCTGATCCACAGATCACGGTTGATGCTTTCGCCGAACTAGGCGTCAACGGCTTGTCTATCGGAGACGTCACAGTCGCCGCCAACCAAGTCATCAACGCTGATAAAGACGCATCATTCACCGAACTATACATCGGTGGTGCTATTGATGACGCGGATAACTTATTCGCGAAGATCAACCCACTCCTAACCGATGGACAGATCGAAATCAGCAACGCTTCCTTCGACGGCGGCACATATTGATACGCACTGCTTAGTGTGTTATACTGGGAGGGCACAATGCCCTCCTTTTTTTTTATGGAACCACGTTCGGTTGACTACCAAGACTACGTCAAAATTTACCAAAAGAAATACAACGAAATATTTCAGGTACTTGTTTCTACAGAAGCAAAGCTCGCTGTAGCAAGTGAGTATGCACAAGAGGTTCAAACTAAACTAGTAGAAGTCCTTGCTGAAAATGAAGATTTAAGAAGTCAACTAAATAAAAAAGCCGGAGCCCCTAAACGCAAGGTGGCTCCAGCGAATGATACTTATGTTGACGCCGCTGGCGTTTGAATCATTAATTATGGGAAACGTTTTTAAGCCAAAAAGATCTATTTCCCCAGGTGCTGTACCAAGTACTTCTGACTTGGCGGAAAATGAAATAGCCATTAACATTCCTGACCAGGTTATCTACACCAATATTGCTGGTGTAGTAACTAGTGTAGCTAACTTCAGCACAGGTACTGGTGATGGTGCTACTGGAGCCCCAGGTTTCGGTATCTACGCTACTGCTAGAGTAGATGGCGATGGAACTGTTGTTTCATCTATTGGCTTAACTGTACAAAGGTTGACGGTTGGAACATACCGTTATACCTTTTCGGACCCATATGCAGACGCAACTTATGGTTTGGCTGGTCAGGTATTTGATACACTGACCAATACAAACGTGATGGTGAGTGGAGTAACATCCACTTCTTTCCTTATCACCACAGGAGAAGGTGATAATGGAACCGCCGATGATATTATTGTAGACGCAGACCACGCTATTACCGTACTAGGAGTCAGTGGACCCAGCGGTACTTATAGCGCGTATGAAACGTGGTTAGAAGTTGGAAATATTGGAACAGAGCAAGACTTTTTAGACACCGTACAAGGTGCTACAGGTATTCCGGGTGACAGTGGAGCCACTGGACCTATCGGTATTGGTTCTACAGGAGCCACTGGTATCCAAGGTCCCGAAGGTGCTACAGGAGAGACTGGAGCAGAAGGTGCTACTGGAACCCCAGGTACTGGTATTACTCTTATCGGAACAGTACCAACAGTTAATGACCTACCACCAACCGGCAATAACGTTGGTGACTTGTATATCGTTGCCGCTAGTGGTGATGGTTACGCTTGGGATGGTTCACAGTGGAATAATGTAGGAGCCATTCAAGGTCCAGAAGGTCCCATTGGTACTACTGGTGCTACTGGTATTGGATCTACTGGTGCTACTGGTATTCAAGGACCAGCCGGTGGTGGTTTCTTTGTTGTAGATGCTGAAAGATCAGCGGCGTGGGGTAACGGTTCAAGTTTCGCGTTTGGTAATGGTCTCAACAACGATGATGTTGGTGTTGTTATTACTGAAGACTGTGTTCTACGAGCAATGTCTATCGCTGCTAGTGGTGATATTCCATCAGGCATTACAGTTAATGCTGTTATTAATGGGACTATTGTAGGTGCTGCTGTAAGTGGAAGTGCTGCCGCATCAGCATTAGAAACTAATAATATGATCGACTTCCCCATTAATGCGGGAGATGTTTTTGGTTTCAGATGTACTTCATCTACTAATGGTGCCTGTCCCGCTGCTGTTGTATCAGCAACGTTCGTAACCTCTGGTGCTATTGGACCCATTGGTGCTACTGGTCCTATTGGCGACCCAGGTGGTGCTACTGGTCCTCAAGGTATCCAAGGTGTTATTGGTAGTACAGGAGGCACTGGTATTCAAGGTCCTATCGGTGCTACTGGTGACTTTGGTGCTACTGGTCCTTTAGGTCCTGACGGTGCTACTGGTCCCCTAGGAGCAACTGGTGCTACGGGTCAAGGTGTTACGTTGAAAGGTGCTGTACTTGTAGAGGCAGACCTACTCACACTACCTGGCGTAGCTGTCGGTGACTTCTACATTGTTAGTACTGGAACGGTCCCACCTGATAAGTTTAATGGTGGTGATGGTGCTGTTTATAATGGACTATTCCCCTCATCAAATATCAATGGATGGGACAACGTAGGTCAAATTCAAGGTCCTGCTGGTCCCAAAGGAGACACTGGTTCTACTGGTTCCCTAGGTGCTACAGGTGCTAGTGGTGCTGACGGTACTGGTTTTGGTATTTACGCTACAGCTAGAACTGATGGTTCTGGTAATGTTATATCTTCTATTGGCTTGACTGTTGTTAGAACAGCAACTGGTACTTATACTTACACACTTGTAGACGCATATACCGACGCAAACTACAGTATTATTGGTCAGGCATTTGATACTACCAATGATACTAACGTAATGGTTAGTAACGTCACTGCTACTGGTTTTGTTATTACTATTGGAAGTGGTGATAATGGTGGCGGTGCTGACCTCTTGCTTGACGAGGAACACGCGGTCACCGTATTTGGTGCTGATGGTCCTAGTGGAACTGTTAGTGCTTATGAGACTTGGTTGGCTGTTGGAAACGTAGGTACACAGGAAGACTTCCTAGCAACTATTGATGGAGCTACGGGTGCTGATGGTGCTACTGGTCCCCAAGGTATTCAAGGTGATCCTGGTCCCGCTGCTACTATTGGTTCTACCGGAGCCAGTGGTGCTTCTGGCGCTACTGGTGATACTGGATTGACTGGTTCTACTGGTGCCTCTGGTCCTAGGGGTCTCGTTGGTGCTTCTGGTGCTGCTGGTGCTACCGGAGAAGGTTCTACTGGCGCTACGGGTGTTGATGGTCCCGAAGGTCCTTTGGGTGCTACGGGCTCTGATGGAGCTACGGGTGCGACTGGTGTTGGTGATGATGGCGCTACGGGCGCATCAGGTATTCGTGGTCTTACCGGCTCTACTGGTGTCGATGGCGCTGCCGGTTTCCCTGGTGATACAGGTGCTACTGGTCCCGAAGGTCCTCAAGGTGCTACTGGTCCACTAGCTCCTGGACTTCCTGGTGCTACTGGCTCTACTGGTGCTGGTACTACTGGTGCTACGGGTGCCGATGGAGAACAGGGAGCAACAGGTGTTGGTGAAGATGGTGCTACTGGTGCTACGGGTGTTGATGGTCCCGAAGGTCCTCAAGGTGCTACTGGTGCTGGTGAAGATGGTGCTACTGGAGCCACTGGTCCCCTAGCCCCTGGTATTGTTGGTTCTACTGGTGCTACCGGTGCTGGTACTACAGGAGCCACTGGTGCTGATGGTCCTCAAGGTGCTACTGGTAATGATGGAGCCGAGGGCGCTACTGGAGCTGACGGTGCTACTGGTGCTGATGGT
>ERZ1039804.607-NODE-607-length-22772-cov-45.750671_pt1 | contig 22772 bp, 30 predicted proteins | sample MGYA00383089_ERZ1039804 | MGnify/ENA primary metagenome ERZ1039804 (study PRJEB29581, sample SAMEA5548359) | metagenome | biome: marine; feature: coastal; material: water | depth 1 m | study: Short-term variability in the microbial, nano- and picoplankton...
GCTATATTGAATGATACTCACTGTGGTGTAAGAAACTCGTCTGATATATTTTTAAATTATCAAGAACGTTTTTATGGAGAGATATTTTTTCCATATCTTAAAGAACATGGTATCACTAACATCTTACATCTAGGGGATTATTATGAGCATCGAAAGTTCGTTAACTTCAAAGCGCTTAATGCTAATCGTAAACACTTTCTTGAGCCTATGCGTGATCTTGGTATTACAATGGATATTATTCCTGGTAACCACGATGTATATTTCAAGAATACAAACGAATTATGTTCACTCAAAGAATTACTTGGTTACTTCACATCCAACGTTAATATTATAATGAAACCAACAGTCCTTGATTATGATGGCTGTAAGGTCGGTGTAATACCTTGGATTAATAGTGCAAACTATGAAGAATACACTAAATGGGCTATGAATTGTAATGCTTCTATTTTAGGGGCGCATCTTGAGTTGAAAGGATTTGAGCTCATGGCCGGTATTACTAATCCTCATGGTATGAATGCTGATATCTTTTCTAGGTTTGAAACCGTGTTAACTGGTCATTTTCACACTAAATCTAGTCAAGGAAACGTTCATTATCTTGGTAATCAAATGGAGTTTACATGGTCTGATTGCGATGATCCTAAGTATTTCCATATCTTAGATACTGAAACTCGGGAAGTAACACCAGTTCGTAATCCTATTACTATGTTTAAAAAGATAGTATATGATGATACTAAAACTGATTATAATACTATTGATGTTTCAGAGTTCGAGCATAAATTTATTAAACTTATTGTTGTAAACAAAACTGATCTTTATATGTTTGATCGTTTTGTTGATAAATTACAAAGCATTGAAACGTATGAACTTAAAATCGCTGAAACTTTCGAAGAGTATCTGGGTGAAAGCGTAGAAGATGAAAAAGTATCATTAGAAGATACTGGAGTCTTACTTGATACTTATGTCGACGCTGTTGAAACTGATCTAGATAAAGATCATATCAAAGTCGAATTAAGAAAACTATATACTGAAGCACAGAATCTCGAGGTCGTATGATACATTTTAAAAGCGTCAGTTGGAAGAATTTTCTTTCGACTGGCAATGATACAATTAAAGTACAATTAGATAGAACACCATCAACTCTTGTAGTTGGTTCAAATGGCGCTGGTAAATCAACTATGTTGGATGCGCTTTCCTTTGGCTTATTTGGTAAATCACACAGAGATATTAAAAAAGATCAACTAGTTAATAGTATCAATAAGAAAGGTACTGTTGTTGAAGTTGAATTTACTGTCGGTAACTCTGAATTTAGAATACACAGAACTATTAAGCCTGGTAAGTTTGAAATTTATCAGAATGGTAACATGATTAATCAATCTTCGAATGCTCGTGATTACCAAAAATTTCTAGAACAAAACATTCTCAAACTAAATCATAAATCATTTCACCAGGTAGTAGTACTAGGTAGTAGTTCATTTATTCCCTTTATGCAATTACAACAAGGACAGCGTAGAGAAGTTATTGAAGATCTATTAGATATTAATATTTTTAGTAAAATGAATTCATTACTAAAAGAACGCAACTCTAAAATAAAAGAAGAATTATCTGAAATAAACCATTCGTTAAATCTTTATAAAGCTAAGATTGAAACTCAAAATAAGTACATTAGAGATTTACAATCAATTAATAAAGATATGATTAAATCTAAAGAAAATTCAGTTGAGTCGTATGAAGCTGATGTTAAAACTCTAGTTACTGAATCAGCTGATCTTGGAAAGAATCTTGATGCATTAACTGAAATCGAAAATAACAAACATGACGAGCTTAGTAAAAAGGTATCAGATATAAAATCTGAAGATCGAGTATATAGATCTAAAATTAAAGATCTTGTAAGCGATGCTAAATTCTTTGAAGAACATGAACATTGTCCTACATGCGATCAAGATATTGATGTGTCTATTAAAGAAAGCAAGCTAGCTAAGATAAAAGAATCTGCAGCTAAAATTCAAAGGGGAATGAAAGAATTAGAAGTTGAGAATACTACTACAACTAATCATTTAGAAGAATGTCAAAATAATATGAAAGAGCTTTTATCTAAGCAGCGTCATATTAACTCTAATAACGACAAGATTAATCTAATTCAAAAAGAAATAGAAAAGATTCAAAAGGAAATCAGTGGGTTATTACAATCAACTGGAGATATTAAGACTGCTAAAACTGAGCTTGAAGAACTACGTGAATCAAAAGACACTGTTACAGAAAAGAAATTAGCTTATGTTGAAGAGCGTACTTATAACGAAGTTATTGGAGAAATGCTTAAGGATACTGGCATCAAAACTAAAGTTATTAAGCAATATCTTCCTGTAATGAATAGACTTATTAATCAGTATCTTCAAGTTTTGGATTTCTTTGTGGCATTCCATTTAGATGAAAGTTTTAATGAAACTATTAGATCAAGACACCGTGACGCATTTAACTATACATCATTTAGTGAAGGTGAGAAACAACGTATCGATTTGGCATTGCTCTTTACTTGGAGACAGATTGCTAAAATGAAGAACTCAGCAGCTACTAATCTTTTAGTATTAGATGAAACATTTGATTCATCGTTAGATCATGATGGTATTGATAATTTGACTAAGATTCTAAACACCTTAGAAGATGGTACTAATGTATTCATTATATCACATAAGGGCGATATACTTGAAAACAAGTTTAGATCTAAGATTGAGTTTATAAAAGATAGAAACTTTTCTAAGATCAAAAAGTTATAAGCATATAACTAAATGATCTAAAATAATTGGGTTTATTTCACCAAAACAGTTTACATTGCCTTGTTTTTGTGGTATAATATACGTATATTGAAAAGGATCATATTATGTATAACAACTCTAGCCTACCAAAGCTTTTAGCCAAAGAAAATATTACTATTAGACATGGTAATTATCAGACTCCTTGGTTTGACATTAAAAACCGTGTACTTGGTCTTCCTCTGTGGAAAGATATGGGTAAAGACGTATACGATCTATTTGTCGGTCATGAAGTTGGTCATGCATTAGAAACTCCATATGAAGGTTGGCATGATAGTCCTGAGAAGTTGGCTGGATGTCCTAGGTCATACATTAATGTTATTGAAGATGCTAGGATTGAGCGTAAAGTTAAAGCTCGATATCCAGGACTTGTTGGTCCATTCTCAAGAGCTTATAGTAAGCTTTTTGATGATAATTTCTTTGGTACTAATGATATTGATCTATCATCTCTAAAAATTATTGATAAAATCAATCTTCAAGCTAAAGTTGGTGATCATATTGACCTTGAATTTAGCGATGAAGAAAAAGCATTTTTAGATAGGGCAAACACAACTGAAGACTTCCAAGACGTTTTAGAACTTGTTAAAGACATAGTTGCATACGATAAGTCTATTGAAGACGAAGATCAAGATCAAGACGATGTTGATGAATCTCAACCAGAAGATCCAAGCGACGATTTTGAAGATAACGTTTCTAATTCTGGTGAGGGCGATGGAGAAGAAGAAAAGGAAGAAGAAACAGATTCTCCTAGTGTGGGTGGAGATAACGAAGATAAAGATGGGGAATCAGAAGAGCAACCACAAAAAGGTTCTGGTGGAGACGTTTCTATTACAGATGAAGCATTCAGACAAAATGAATCATCTCTTTTGGATGTTGACGAAGATGGTAGACAGCTTCTTGTTGTTGAAGATATTAATAAAGAAGTAAAAAAGAAGATTGTAATACCATACTCTGAAGTTAAAGCTCAACGAGCAAAGTCTAAAGAAAGTCTTCATACTATGCAAATATCTGAAATATCTGATGCTGAGTTACAGTATCCTAAAGCAATAAAAGACATAAAAAGAAACGTTGGAATTGCAGTAAAAGAGTTTGAAATGCGAAAAGCAGCCACTCAGTGGGCTAAAGCAACTACAGCAAAAACTGGAGTTCTTGATGTTAATAAACTGCACTCTTATAAAGTTAATGAGGATATCTTTAAGCAAACTACTAGATTATACGATGCTAAAAGTCATGGTATGATTATGCTAATCGATTATTCTGGATCTATGTACGAATCTTTACCAAAAGTTTTAGATCAATTAATACACTTGGTACTTTTCTGCAAGCAAGTAAACATTCCATTCGATGTTTATGCATTTACTACAACAAACAGCGCTTTAGATTTTTATGGACTGCGAGAAACAGGACTTCTACTTGACGGTGATATGGATCTAGACAATATCGCGCTTCCATTACTAACATCGTCAAAGCTAAAAAAATCAGACTTTGAAGAGTCGATAAAAGCATTATATGTAAGATCTAAAGTATCTTCTTGGACTGGTAGAGATATGATAGGTAAGTGTGAAGACTTTGGTTCTACTCCACTTAACCAAGCTTTGGTTATGGCTCACGAGCTTATTAAAGATTTTAAATCAAAAAACCAAGTTGAAAAGATGAATTTAGTAGTACTTTCTGATGGTGATGCTAACAGGCTTCAAACTTACAATGATGGTAAGCTAGAAGATAACAAAGTAGAAACCCGAGGATCTTATAGAGGTATCAATATGATTATTGATCGTAAGCTGGTTAAAGCTGATTCTGCAAGTTCAGTTACACAAGCCCTACTTGAAAATATCAGTAAAAGATACGCAACAAACACAATTGGTTTCTTTATGGCTGACGATAATAGAATGTTTAATAACAAGATTGCTCAAATTCATAATTGGGACGACAGCCATAGAAGCGAAGCTAGTAAAGAATATAGAAAAAACAAAGTAGTTGTTCGTAAAGATGCTTTGGGATACAAAGAGTTTTATCTGATCAAGGGTGGTAATAAGCTAGCAACAGAAAATGATGAGTTTGGTGTAACTTCTGATCAAACTAAGAATCAAATGGCAAATGCTTTTAAGAAATACTCAAAGAGTAAGAAACAGAACAAAGTACTTATGACAACCTTTGGTAGGATCGTAGCTTAGTGAATCTGAGTGAATTGGTTAAGGTTACCCTATTGATAACCAAATTAGATTCACTCAGCGTGATGTGTATAACAGAGGGTTATTATATAACTAAATAATCTAAGAAAAGTGAAAATAATTCACTTTTTTTCACTAAAACTGTTTACAATACATTGAAACTATGATATAATATACATATTATTTGATAAGGAACTACATTATGAAAGACATGAAAATCTCAACAAAAAACATCTTAAACGAGTTGGCTACTAATTACCCAGATCAAACTTCGTTTAGAAAAAACGTAATCGAAAATACTGGTAAGGCTTTGGGCTATACTGGAAAGGATTACAACCCACTTATGCAGAAAGACAACAGGGTAAAAATTGGTACTTACGATCTAAGTGCTCTACTTCAGCCAGTTGAAACAAACGTGATAAATATATCACCAAAGGCTAAAATGCAATCTATTGTTAATGAAGAAAAATCTTTTGCGAAAGCTGATCCAACGTTTGTGCCTTGGGGCGCATTTGGTGATATCGTAAAGATTGTTAAATCGAAAATGTTTTATCCAGTTTATATTTCAGGTCTATCTGGTAATGGTAAGACCTTTATGGTAGAGCAAGCTTGCTCAAAACTTAATAGGGAGTTTATACGTGTACAAATTAATCCTGAAACAGACGAAGACGACTTGCTTGGCGGGTTTAGACTTATTGATGGAGAAACTGTATTCTCTAAAGGGCCCGTGCTTAAGGCTATGGAAAACGGTGCGATTCTACTGTTGGACGAAGTGGATAGAGCTACAAATAAAATTATGTGTCTGCAAGGTATACTTGAAGGCAAGCCTGTTCTCGTTAAGAAAACAGGTGAAACAGTTTCTCCTAAAGCTGGCTTCAATGTTATAGCAACAGCTAATACTAAGGGTAAAGGCTCAGAAGATGGCAGGTTTACTGCAGCTTCTATTATTGATGAAGCTTTTCTTGAAAGGTTTACTGTTGCTATTGATCAAAAGTTTCCATCCCCATCTATTGAGACTAAAATTCTCAATAACCACATGGCTAAGTTTGGAGCTGATGATGCTGATTTTGTTGAAAAGCTTGTAACATGGGCTGACATTATTAGAAAAACTTTCTATGATGAAGGCGTTGACGAAGTTATTTCAACTCGTAGGCTTTGTCATATTGCTCAAACTTACTCTATTTTTAATAATAGAGCAAAATCAATTGATCTATGTATTGCAAGGTTTGATGAAGATACAAAGTCTGCATTCTTAGATCTATACAGTAAAGTCGATGCTGGGGTAGAAGAAATTGAAGCAACAGACGTTGAAACGCCAACGCATGAAGAAATCTTTGGAGAAGACTAATATGGCAAAACAGAAAACATTAATAGACTACAAATTCCGTGAAGACGAGCTCATTGCGGAATTTAGTAAGTACATTGATAAAACTTATGGTGGTCACTATGGACAAGGTGGCCTCCAATCATCAGAGGTAATCATTGACCGTGGTCATGGTATTGGTTTCTTCTTAGGAAACGTTGATAAATATAACGGTCGTTACGGAAAGAAGGGAGATCCTTCAGATCATCGTAAAGACTTGATGAAAATTATTCATTATGGTTTCTTAGCATTATATGAACATGACCGCAAAAATAAGTGAAATAAACGTTTACATTATGACAAAACTATGTTATAATATACTATTAAACAATAAAGGTACAATATGAAAATCTCAAGTGACACAATCAACATCCTGAAAAACTTTTCAGGTATTAATGCAAACCTAGTTTTTAAGCCTGGTCAAACGCTTAAAACTTTATCTGAAGCAAAAACTATTATGGCAACAGCTTCTATTTTGGAAGACTTTCCTGTAGAATTTGGTGTTTATGATCTCAACGAATTCCTTTCTCTGTTTAGTCTTATGGACGAACCTGAATTGGATTTTAGCGATAAATATCTTACTATGTCAGATGGCTCTCAAAAGATCAAGTATTTCTATTCAGAAATTGATATTCTTACGCAGCCAACTAAAGATATTAATATGCCGGAATGCGAAGTTGAACTCGATATCTCATCAGCTAATCTAGATAAGATTCGAAAAGCAGCTGCAGTTCTTGGCCATTCAGAACTAAGTTTTAGTAGCCAAGGTGGCGAAGTAGTAGCTTCTGTATTTAATGAAAAAGATTCAACAGCTAATACTTTTGATATTAATCTAGGTACAACATCAACAGAAACTTTTAATTACGTGTTTAGTATTTCTAACTTAAAAATGCTACAAGGTGATTACAAAGTATCGATCTCTTCAAAGCTTATTTCTAATTGGAGAAATGCAGATAATCCTTTGGATTATTTTATCGCTTTGGAAAAATCGTCAAGTTTCGGTGTATAAATAATTATGCACAGAAAAAATTCTCATAATATTATGAGGATAATAAAAGAAGATGCCGCATTGGGCGGGTCTCTTATAATTAGTCTACTTTGCAAAGGAGAAACAAATGACTGAAGAAGTAAACGCGCCTGAAGGCGTACAAGAAGGTGAGGCACCACAATTGTCTCTACAAGATATCTCTACTATGGTACAAATTATCGATATTTGTTCTAAACGTGGTGGTTTCGAAGGCCAAGAGCTTGAAGCTGTTGGTGGAGTAAGAAACAGGGTTGTAAAATTCCTTGAAGCAGCAGCTCCAGCTCAAGGCGAAGAAGTACCTGAAGGTGAAGTACCTGCAGGCGACGATCTTCCCGTTGAAGAAGCTGAAGAAGCTTAAGTTCGAACTAGCTTATCGCGGAGGTAGCTCCTCCGCATTTTATTAATTTTATTATGAAGGAAATATTATGGATCGCAATGAATGTTCACGCTTAATCGAAGCGTTGAAGAAAGGAACTGTTACAGTAACCTTTCAAAAAATCGACTCAGATGAAATACGAGTCATGCCTTGTTCTCTCAACCCTGCTGTTTTAGAAGCTAATGGTGTCACTGGCGCTGTTAATTCTATCAGTCCAGAATCTGAACACTTAGCTGTTTGGTCTCTAGATAAAGATGCATGGAGATCTTTCCGTGTCAGTACAGTTCTTGGTTGGGAGGTACTTTAATGTCAGAGTTTCTTTGGGTTGAAAAATATCGTCCACAAAAAATTCAAGATTGTATTTTACCAAAACACATAAAATCAACCTTTGAAGATATTGTTAGAGGAGGTGACCTACACAATATGCTTCTTACCGGCACAGCCGGACTAGGTAAAACTACAGTCGCGAAAGCTTTATGTAACGAACTTGAACTAGATTATCTCTTGATCAATGGATCTGAAGAGTCTGGCATTGATACATTGCGTAATAAAATTAAGCAATTTGCGTCTTCTGTTTCTCTTCAAGGTGGCTACAAAGTAGTCATCTTGGATGAGGCAGATTACTTGAATGCTCAATCAACGCAACCAGCATTACGTGGGTTTATTGAAGAGTTTAGTAATAATTGTCGATTTATTCTTACATGTAATTTTAAAAACCGTATCATTGAACCACTACATTCTCGTTGTACTACAATCGAGTTTAACGTTTCTAAAAAGGATGCAGCACCACTATGTGGACAGTTTCTCAAACGATGTACTAAAATCTTAAAAGATGAAGGTATCAGTTATGACGAAAAGGTAGTCGCAGAATTAATTATGAAACACATGCCAGACTGGCGTAAAGTTCTTAATGAGCTTCAACGTTATGGTAGTAGTGGTACCATTGATACCGGTATTCTTGTATCTTTATCTGAAGTTTCTTTAAATGATCTTATGATTCATTTGAAAGAAAAAAACTTTAAAGGTATGAGACAATGGGTTTCAAATAATATTGATTCAGAACCAGCAGCAATTTATCGTAAAATTTATGATAATATGAATGATTATATTGATCCGCAAAGTGTACCACAGCTGGTACTTATTTTGGCTGATTATCAATATAAGAATTCATTTGTTGCTGACCATGAACTTAATACAGTCGCATGTCTTACAGAAGTTATGGCTGGGGTTCGATTTAAATGAACCCTTTTGAATACTTAAATGCTATAAACACATCTAAAAAGGATTTAATGGTTGACGACGTTGCTGAAAAAGCATATACGCCGTTTATGGTAAACAGAGGATTATCTTATTTTCCTGACACCATTCTTTTTGCTAATGAAATGAATTTGAATCATCACATAGACAATCGTCTTCAGTTCGATTTTCTTATAAATATAATTAAGAAAAAGCGAAGGTTTTCAAAGTGGGCAAAGCCTGTGAATATAGAAAACCTAGAATTGATAAAAGAATATTATGGATATAGCAATGAGAAAGCTAAATCTGTATTGTCATTACTAAACAATGATCAAATTAACGAATTGAAAATGAGGATTTACAAAGGTGGAAAACGAAAATAACATAGAAGTCCAATGGACTCCAGCTGCTATGCTGGAAATTACTCTTAACGAGCCAGATGATTTTCTTAAAATTAGAGAAACATTAACTCGAATTGGAGTAGCTTCTCGAAAAGATCAAAAACTATATCAGTCTTGTCATATCTTGCATAAGCAAGGAAGATATTTTATTGTGCATTTTAAAGAATTATTCTTATTAGATGGTAAGCCTTCTAATTTATTATTAAACGATATTCAACGTAGAAATACAATTGCTACTTTGCTTTCTGATTGGGGTCTTGTTACGTTTGTTGATGGAGAACAGGCTAAAGATATAGCTCCATTAAGACAAATTAAAGTTATACCATATAAAGAAAAGACTGAATGGCAATTATGTCCTAAGTATAATATTGGGAATAGTAGTAAGGAGTAAGGTTTATGGCGTTAACCCAACCAGATTTAAATATGACTGACATTTATACAGAATTTGTTGGAACTCCATCGTCTAATAATCTTGATGCTTCATTAGAAGATTTCTATCATCCAAATGGTGATCCCTGGTTACCAACTCCCCATTCTGGCGATATTAGCTTTGATGATATGGTTGGAGGAAGTGGTAAGACCGCTAGAATTTTTCTTGCTCGCAGCTGGGATCAAGACAATGGCGGCCGAGCTCGCCGCGGCTTTCAAAAGTATAAGGGTGGTTTATTTCAATACTCGACTGGAGAAAGTGGTTCTTCAATTTCAGCGTTTGGCGATATATCGCGCAATCTATATTTTACTACAGGTCAAGAGCTTATAGGCTTTTATATTCAGAGTATGTATTCAGCCGGCAGTCCAGTTTACAGGATTTACATAGTTAAAAGAGGCTCCGGTAACAGTGGCTGGACCAAAATAAAACTTAGATATAATACTAAACAACCTGGTTATGGCCATCCAGTAAGTGATTTAACAAATAACTGGTGGGTTCATGGAACAGCAGCTACTAATTATAGCTACGAAATATCTAGAACTAGCGCAGATGAGTTTGATTCTATATCTGGTAGTTCTTATAATGGCAATCTTGCGTACTTTTGGAGATATGACGTACCCAGCAGTGGTCCTCTGCTATCTATTTTTAGGGCAATAGAAAACGGATCAGTAAGTAGGCCATATTCCGAACTTACAGCAGGCCAAATAGCAATAAAATTAGCTTAATAGGAAAAAAAATGTATAAAGATTATCAAATACGTAGTATCGATACTACAGAAAAAATGGTTGTATTTAAATTTGTTGAAGACGGTCTTAGAGACTATATCACTAGAAGATATTATGAAGGCGATATATCTGAAGCAAAAATAGTAAACATGGCTAAAGACGCTCAAATAGAGGCTGCTATTTTTTATAATAGAGAAACTACATCTGTAGGTTTTACTCCTGAAAGTTGGACAGGAACTCTTAAAGACATTATAGTTAATGATTATCCTGACTATGATCCAGTCTCTCAAACTTTAAATGAAACCTGGGAAGAAACTGAAACGACAAGAACTCAGGTATTCACAGTTGTAGATTTAAGCGATGAAGAACTAGCGGCTAATGTTAGATCTAAAAGAGACGAGCTATTAAAAGAGTGTGATAGTTATGCATTAACTGATAGATCTTTAACTGACGCATTTACTACATATAGACAAGCTTTAAGAGATATTACAAATCAAGAAGGCTTTCCATCTGTAATATCTTGGCCAGTGACACCAGTTGAGTAATTTATGGCTAAACTAAAGTATTATGTATTATGCAGTGGTAATATGTTTACCACAAAAAGACATATAGAGACTATACCTAAAGATGATATAGTATATGTCTTTAATTCAAATATATGGTGTGATAGGCACTCAGAAAGAAACTCTAAATATCTATCTGATGCTGAAGCTTGGGCTATATCAGAAGAAATCGATTATCATATAACGCATAGCGATGGAACTCCATCAACTGGAAAAAATAGCGTTTTAGATATATTTCAAGCTTCTGATAATGATTATATGGTCTTAGTTGATGGGGATGATTTTATTACGCCTCATGGAATATGGCTATATGATAAAATTGCGCAATCAGAATCTCCACCAGATGCTATAGCGTTAGAATATCAATTAGGATTAATTGGTATTCAATTTCAAAAAAATCTTTTCGAAATTGACGTTGTAGATCCAAGCCATAGACCAAGTTATTCTGTTAGATCATTTATGCAGTGTAAAAACTGGTGGGATAGGCAGATTGCAGGCAATGGAGTTCCAATAGATAATTTGCATCCCTCCGGCCCTGAATATTCAATAGCTCTTAATGCTGCTCAACATAGAATATATTCATTTGCTTATAATTATATTAATAATTGGGAACCACATTTAAGATTGACATTCTATTCTAAAAAAGCAACAACAAGCGAGTTTAGATTTGATAAAAACCTTATTGTTGGCGAAGATACTATGCAGTATTTAAATTTAAAATACGCATGGAGTCAAGGTAATTTAAATTTAAGACATTTGCATGAAATATATCCAACTTATATTTATGACCAAAGATTAACAGGCACTGTAGATTATGAAAATCAAAAAGACGAATCCTGGGGGTGGATAAATTGGATGAATAAACTTGGAGATGAATACGATAAAATGATTGCTGCTAATAAAGTCGTGACTGAATCGCCAGAATATGTTAATATGCCTGAAGAGTTTTTTCCAATAGATTATGTACCAGACACACTAGGGTTAGTTAGCTATCCGGCTAAAGACCCAATATATTAAAGGAATAAAATGTTTAAAAAATTACACAAATTAATGAAATCAAGTAGAATCCAAAAAGTATGGAATAAACTGCTAAAGAATATTTAAACTAGCTAAATTGCTTGTATAAATATATGTGGATGCTGAATAATCGGGTCCATAAACAATACCTTGCTATAAGCATAGGAGGAGAAATAAAATGGTAAGAAATACTATGAACGTACCACGTTCACTGTTTATTGGTTTTGAACCAATACTAAACGAGCTTGAAAGAATACACACTGCTGGTAGAGCTCAAGATAACTATCCACCCCATAACGTAGTCAAAATCGATGCTGAAAATTTCATCATTGAGCTTGCTGTAGCGGGTTTTACAAATGACGATATCTCTATCGAAGTAAAAGATGGTATTCTATTAGTAAAAGGTGAAAGATCACATGACGACGAGCGAGAATACGCGCACAAAGGTATATCATCCCGCAAATTTGAGAAGTCCTTCCGGCTCTCAGAATTTGTCGTAATTGATGGGGCTGATCTTGTGAATGGGATACTTGTGGTTAATGCCAGAGTCGAAGTTCCAGAAGAAAGGCGTCCTCGGAAGATCGAAATCGGATCTACTGGGATATCAAAGAAGAAGGGTTTACTCAACGAGTAAATCCGGTGAGCAGCGAAAACTCAGTGGGTTGTAATAAACTATCTACTGGAGTCAGACTATGGGTTACATACGTAAACACAAGCACGGCATTAGATCTGGATTCGAAGCAACTTTACTAATAGCTGGGATATTATGTATATCTCCATTTATTATGATGGTAGCTGCGAGTTCATATTAAAGCCTTTAAGAAGGGAGGGAGCAATCCCTCCTAACTTTTTTAAAATAAACGTTTACATTTGACTTAAACTATGATATAATATATACTTATTATTCGGATATCTCTACACTATGAAATTTTATACATCAGTTTCTCGCTATGGCAATAACCTTCTTTATCGTGGTTATAGTAATGGCAAAAAAATTCAAACAAAGATTAAGTACCAACCAACATTTTATGTTAACACTCCTAAGGAAACTCCATATAAAGCCTTAGATGGTACAAAGGTCGCGCCTATTAAATTTTCTGATATGCGTGAAGCTAAAGAATGGCTATCAGCAAACCAACATACCGCTGGTCGTCACATATATGGAAACAATAAACATATCCCTGCTTATATCAATGAAGCCTTTCCTGGCAATATAAAGTTTGATCGTAATCTTATTAATGTTACAACAATCGATATTGAAGTACAATCAGATGCTGGTTTTCCTGAACCAGAAGAAGCTGCTCATGAAGTAACAGCAATCTGTATGAAAAACAATATTGATAACACATTCTATGTCTGGGGTCTTAAAGACTATGACGTAGAAAATACTTACATGACAGAAAATCGTGTAGTATATGAAAAGTGTATGACTGAATCAGAACTTCTATTAAAATTTATTGCTCATTGGTCTTTACCATCGCAATGTCCAGATGTTATTACTGGTTGGAATTCACGATTCTTTGATATTCCATACCTTGTCAATCGTATTATTAAAATCCATGGCGAAGAGTTTGTTCGTAGATTATCTCCCTGGGGTTTAATCGATCGTCGTGATGTGAATACAATGCAGCGTAAACAGTGCGCTTATGAAATTCAAGGTATCGCTCAAATGGATTACCTTGATCTATTTCGTAAATTTGGTTACTCCTATGGTCCACAGGAATCATATAAGCTTGACAATATTGCTCACGTAGTACTTGGAGAACGTAAGCTTTCTTATGAAGAACATGGTAACCTTCACACTCTTTACATACATGATCATCAAAAGTTTATTGATTACAACATTAAAGATGTTGACTTGGTAGATCGTTTCGAAGATAAAATGGGTCTTATTACATTGGCTCTTACTATGGCATATCGTGGTGGTGTTAACTATGGCGATGTTATGGGTACAACTGCTATATGGGATTCTATTATCTTTCGTAATCTACATGCAAATAACGTTATTGTTCCATTTGGCGAAGAAAAGTTTAAATCACCATATCCAGGTGGCTTTGTAAAAGATCCACATGTTGGAATGCACGAATGGGTTGTTTCTTTTGATTTGAACTCACTGTATCCATCAATCATTATGCAAAATAACATGTCACCTGAAACTATTATTAATGGTAAAGTTGCTAATGTTACTGTTGATAGTCTTCTAAGTGGCGATGTTAAACCTAAGCTTGAAACTAATGAATGTGCTTCAGCATCTGGTCAGTATTTTACTACTGATGAACAAGGTATCCTACCAAAAATCATTGACGAAATGTACAGTGAACGTGTAGTAATTAAACGCGCGATGATCAATGGTCAAAAGGAACTTGAAAAGGTTGACAAAAACAACAAGCAAGAATTGTATCGAGTTCAACGCGATATTAACATTGCAGAAAATCAACAAATGTCTATTAAGATTCTTCTAAACAGTCTTTATGGCGCACTTGGCAACAAGTACTTTAGATTCTTTGATCAACGTATTGCTGAAGGTATTACTCTATCTGGTCAGCTTACTATTCGCTGGGCTGAAAAGGCCATCAATGAATATCTTAACAAGATTCTTAAAACTAAAAAAGACTATGTTATTGCTATCGATACAGATTCTGTTTACGTAGTACTCGATGATCTTGTTAAAGCTGTTAGTCCTAAAAATCCATTGGAATTTGTCGATACAGTTTGTAAAGAAAAGCTTGAAACTGTTCTTGAAGAAAGCTATGCAGATTTATTTAATGTCATGGGTGGTATCGAAAATAGAATGGTTATGAAACGTGAAGCAATCGCTGATCGTGGTATCTGGACAGCAAAGAAAAGATATATCCTAAACGTTCTTGACAACGAAGGCGTTCGATATGCTGAACCAAAACTTAAAATTATGGGTATCGAAGCTATTAAGTCTTCTACACCAGCTCCATGTCGTGAAGCGCTTAAGCAAATGTTTAAAACAATTATTAGTGGTTCTGAATCAAAAGTTCAACAAGATATTGAAACCTTTAGAACGTACTTTAAAACCTTGCCACCCGATGAGATTGCATTTCCACGAGGTATAACTAACCTTACTAACTATATGGATAATCAAACAATATACAAAAAAGGTACACCAATTCATGCTCGTGGTAGTATTATGTATAACAAAATGCTTGTAGACAAATCGCTTACAAAGCAATATAACAAGATTCAAAATGGCGAAAAGATTAAGTTTATCTATCTTCGAACACCTAACCATATAAAGGAAAACGTAGTATCTTTCCTTGATTATCTGCCCGAAGAGTTTGGTTTGCATCGCTACATTGATTATGACACACAGTTTGATAAAACATTCTTAGGTGTTATTGATCCAATACTTCAAGCTGTTGGTTGGAACTCAAAAGACATAGCAACCCTTGATGAATTTTTTTAAAATAAATGAAAATAAACGTTTACAAATACACTAAAATGTGTTATAATATATCTATTATTAAAGGAGATACAAATGACTATTAAATTAATCAGACTTACTTCAGGCGAAGAAGTTATTGCTACAATTACAGATGAATCTAATGATTCACTTACATTTGAAAAGCCAGTGGCACTATATGCTGCTGAAGAAGGCAAACTAGGCTTTATGCCTTATGTTCCATATACAAAAGCTGAAGATGGTTTAACTATTAAGGGCGTTCATATTCTATTTACAGTTGATCCTGTAGATGATGTTCTTAATCAATATAAAGAAGCAACCGGTGCTATTGTAACACCAAACCAAGGAATCATTGTATGAGTTTAAATTGGGTAAACGATATTAAAGACATGCATCATAAGTATGGTGTTCATGAATGGATTAAAAATAATCCTGAAAAGCTAGAGCAGCTACTACATTTTCGTGTAGCGTTTCTCAAAGAAGAGTTTGATGAAACATTTAAAGCTGTTGGTGAAAAGGATGCTGAAGAAATCGTTGATGGTCTTATTGATCTATGCGTAGTTGCTATTGGCACATTGGATCTTATGGGCGTTGATGCTCATGAAGCTTGGCACGTAGTAAATAAAGCAAATATGGCTAAAGAAGTTGGCGTAAAAGAATCACGCCCTAATCCATTGGGACTACCCGATCTAGTAAAACCTGAAGGTTGGAAAGCTCCATCGCACTTAGGTAATCATGGTCTCCTTAACAATATTTGATAGTATATACGATAACAAAACCACTAAAAGAGTGGATTATAACTCTTTTGATGATTTTGAAAAAGTTCTATACCGTTTGGCCGAGAGTGATAAGTATCAAAAGAAAACTGATGCTCCTTTAATATCACCAGCCACATATAAGACCGGAACCACTCGAGCTAATGCTAATGTATTAAGCTGGGGTGGTTTCGGCATTGTCGATGTCGACGATTATGAAGGTTCTATTGAAGATATTCATGAAAAGTATTCTAAATATAAATACGTTTGCTATTCAACTGCAAGCTCAACTAAAGAACATCCAAAATTTAGATTAGTATTCCCATTGACTAACACAATAGATGCTGAAAAAATTAAGCATTTTTGGTTCGCTTTAAATAAAGAAATAGGAGATATAGCAGATGCTCAAACAAAAGATCTTAGTAGAATGTACTATGTGCCTTCAAGGTATAAAAATGCCTACAACTTTATATTCACACACGACGGAATCACCATGGATCCGACAGAACTTATGGAAAGACACAGATACGTCGTACCGAATGAATCGTTTTTCGATAAGTTACCTGACTCTATTAAAAGGAGTCTTATACAACATCGAAAGGAAAAGCTCAGCAACACTGACTTTTCATGGACCGGATATAAAGACTGCCCTTTTGTAAACCAAAGACAAGTTGAAGAATATAAAGGTATTACAGGGTCAGGCTGGTATTTACAAATGTACAAAATTATGGTATCAACTGCTGGTAACGCAATGCAAAGAGGTTATCCAATCTCAGCTCGTGAAGTTGCTTGGATTTGTTCAGACTTGGACAATGAAACCGGTGGTTGGTATGGAAAACGAGATATGATTAAAGAAGCTGAAAGAGCAATTGATTTTGTCTTTCGAAATAATATATAGGAGAAAAAATGAGTATTAAAAAAATGTTAGGCAGTCAAGTTTTAGTGACGGCTGTAGAAAAAGAACAAACAACATCAGGTGGTATTATATTAACCGGAGAAACAAGTAAAGGATCTAAGCCAGGGTTAGTATTAGCAGTTAGCGAATACGCAGCAGGTCAAATTGAAGTTGGAGATAGAGTGTTTTTAGATTGGAATAAAGCTATGCCAGTTGATATTAATCGTGAAGCAGCAGCAATAATTGATATTGAATGGATTAAGGCTGTTCTTGCTGAGGAATCATAATGTATACTTATAACGTTAAAGTGACAAGAATAGTTGATGGCGATACAGTCGATGTCGATGTAGATCTAGGTTTTGGTATGATCTATAAAAAACAACGAGTGCGAATGATGGGTATTGATACTCCTGAATCTAGGACTCGCGATCTTGAAGAAAAATTTTATGGTAAGCAATCTAAAAAATTCTTAGAGACATTATTGCTTAATGCTGATGTAACACTAGTGTCGCATGACAAAGGTAAGTTTGGTAGAATTTTAGGAGAATTATTTATTTATGGAAATTTTGATAGATCAGTAAATACAATGATGATTGATAACTTTCATGCAGTTCCATATTATGGTGATTCAAAAGACCTTACAGAAGAACATCATTTGTCTAATAGAAAAGCTTTGAATGATCAAGGCATTATTTACGAAGGTTAAATTATGAAGTTTAATGCAGCTACTGATATTAATGGTATGCTTTTAAGAGTAAGAGCTGAAAAGGAAACCAGCGAAATCTTTAGTAAAGAAAGTACTCGTAAAGGTAGATCATTTTCTGAAATATTAGCTACTAATATGTACGGCCAAGTTGCTGAAATGTACTTAATCAAACATCATGGGTTTACTGATGATCCTCGTAAGTACAAAGATGTATTTAATACAAATTTAGAATCAGTTGAAGTTAAAGTTACTGAGTTTGATCATTATGTTCCATTTGTTATAGAAAGAGCAAACAAAGCTCATAAAGAAAGAAAGACTTGGTCATCACCACATTCTGATATACTATATGTGTTTGTTGGTAATAAAGAAACATTAGATTACTATTTAAGTGGAATTTATTTTCATAATGGTGAAAGTTTTTGTTTACAAACACAATAAAGTATGATATAATATATGTATATTACAAAAGGATAACTCATGGCAAAATTTGACGAAAACAAAACTCCATTCGGCTTAGTGCCACCTGAAGCATTAGCTCAAATCGCTGATGTTCTAGGTTTTGGTGCTGAAAAGTATGGTGTTAACAATTGGCGAATTGATGGCGATTCAACAAGCTGGATCAGAACATATTCATCTGTACAACGACATTTAAACGCATGGCATGGTGGCGAGGATACCGATCCAGAATCAGGTATGTCTCACTTAGCTCATGCTGCAACTCAAATCATGATTCTTATGACTCATGCAATTGAACATCCTGAAGTAGACGATAGGTACGGCAAATGAACATAGCAGGTATACGTAAACATTTTATTCAAGAATTAGCAAATAAAAACTTTACTATTGATCGTAATGGTAGTAAGACTATTGAGTTGCTTGGCGCGTCATTTCATGCAACAGAAAATGCTATATTCGGTGAACCTAATCAAGAATATATTGATGCTGAATTAGATTGGTATAACTCAGAATCTACAAATATTAATGATATTTACACTGATAGAGAGCCACCAGCAGCCTGGAAAATGACAGCAAATGATCATGGCGAAATTAATTCTAATTATGGTCATCTTATTTATGCTGATAAATATCAAAACCAGTATGATCAAGTTCTATGCGAACTTACAAATAATCCTGATTCTCGTAGAGCTTCTATGATTTATACTCGACCAAGTATATGGAATGAATACAATGAAAATGGTAAAAACGATTTTATCTGTACTAATTCAGTAACTTATTACATTAGAGATAATAAATTAAATTGTGTAGTTCAAATGAGATCTAATGATGTTATGTTTGGTTATCGTAATGACTATGCTTGGCAAGAACACGTTCTTTGCGAATTGGCAGATGACCTTCGTATTAATGATGGTGAAATCTATTGGCAAGTACAAAATTTACATGTCTATGAAAGACATTTTAATATGGTGAAATAATGAACGATTGGGGAGTTTCAAAATCATACAAATGGGATAAGCGATATCTAGAATTAGCTCGACATATTGCTTCTTGGTCTAAGGATCCATCTCGTAAGATTGGCGCAGTTGCAGTAGGATCTAAAGGTCAAGTTTTAGCACAAGGCTATAATGGATTTCCGCGTGGAATCGATGATAATGATTCTATGTACAATAACAAAGTTACAAAATATCAACGTGTAGTACATGCTGAAATGAATTGTATATATAATGCTACGTATAACGGAACTTCTTTAAATGAAGCTACTATGTACATTCACGGTTTACCAGTTTGCTCAGAATGCGCTAAGGGTATTATACAAGTTGGTATAAAGAGAGTTGTTACTGCTGAAATTGATGATTCAATGCCAGAACGTTGGATTGAATCGACTGAATTAACTAAAAAAATGTTTGACGAGGCTGGGGTAATATATGACTTTATTTAAAAAAGATAGATTTGATTTAGAACAAGCAATAATGAATGCATGGGCAACAAGCGAAGATTTAGATCTCGTATATCATAATACTGATAATTTAAATTTAACGTCTAAGGACGCTGATACAATTCAAAATCAAATGCTTGGATTAAAATACTTATTTGAACTAAGAATGGAAAAAGTTTGGAGCATTTTTGAAGATATGATCAAGGACGAGCAATTTAAATCTTTAAACGATGATGTCTCTTCAGATGAAAATGATTGGGCTGTATTTAAAGACTGGAAAAAGCAACAAGAATTATTTTAAAGAATTTGCGCCCTTAGCTCAGCTGGATAGAGCAACGGCCTTCTAAGCCGTAGGTCGGAGGTTCGAATCCTCCAGGGCGCGCCAAATAATAGGGAAGCACATGCAATACGTAGATTATAAATTTGAAATGACAGAAGCTGGTTTAACGTTTACAGATATGGATAAAGCGTTAGAACCCAATTGTTTATTAAAGATAGAAAACACTCCATTTACTATTGGAGATACTTTTACTTTAACTCACACAATAGATGGCCAGTTATTTTTTAAACGTGTTGATGCTAGTAAAGATTTATGATGATACTTGCTAGATCAGCTTTATTGATTTGGTTGTCATTTGCAGTAGATAATCAAGATGATTTATATGGAGTTCGATATAGCATGAAATTAATAAATGAATGTAAAAAAATAGTAGGAGAATATCATGAGTAATTGGCATGGTGGAAAGGGTAGTAAACAAAGAACTACCAATACACAAAAGTTTAATGATAATTACGATGCAATTTTTGGTAAAAAACCAAAGGTTCGTAAAAGTACGCCTGATCACGGTAGTACAAAAGTTCATGACGATGATTCAAAATATGATCGTAAGTCCGATCAAAATAAAAATTGGGAGTCTGATGAGTAACATGGCAGATTTCGCTAAAGAGGAATTAAAGAAAAGTAAAAGGATTTATAAGAGTGCTACTCCAAAATATACATTAGATTGGTATATTAAATGGGTTGCATCTGTATTTGTGTTATGTGCAATGTCATTAAGAGGTATACCAGAATTTCAAATGTGGGATCTTGGTCTATCATCAGTAGGAATTTTATTATGGCTGTGGGTATCTATTTTATGGAAAGATAGAGCTTTAATATTACTTAATGGAGTAGGGTTGATGTTTTTATTTAAAAATATTATGTCTTCCCTTTACATTTGATCAAAAATGTGTTATAATATACCTTATAACTACTAATATAATTTAACAAAGTGAGCTACTCTGATCCAGTCAAATGTCTCACTATAATAAACTGATATAAAGGAGAAAATTATGTCAAAGATAAATATCGCCATTGCCGGCGTAGGTAACTGTTCATCAGCACTCGTTCAGGGTGTTCAATATTATAACGAAAATCCAGATGATACTATTGGTCTAATGTTTCAGGACATTGGTGGATATTCAGCTCCGAATTTTAATTTCGTAGTTGGATTCGACGTTGATTCCCGTAAGGTTGGTCAACGATTAAACAAAGCAATTTATGCTAAACCAAATTGTAACATGGAAGTATTTCCTCCAGGTCATGATATGAGCTGTATTGCTAATGAATCTCATGTGTATCGTTCACCAACCCTTGATGGTATCGCACCTCATATGAATGATCTAAACGAAAACGTTTCATTCTTAGAAGATACAGTAACAAAAGCTATTACAGCCGCAGAGTATCGCGCAATTCTTAAAGAGCGTAAAGTTGATGTATTACTCAATTATATGCCAGTAGGTTCAGAAGAAGCTGCTAGATGGCATATTGAAAATGCTATTAAAGCTGGAGTACATGTTGTAAATTGTATGCCAACTTATATTTCTACAGCAGACGCTATGGAATTAGAACAACTTGCAATTGACAATGGTGTAACAATCGTTGGTTCTGATATGCGTTCCGATTATGGCGCATCTCGTTTATCTGAAGTACTTCAAGGATCTATTATGGATTCTGGTTTATTAGTTACTCAACATATTCAAGAAAATAAAGCTTGTGGTACAACTCAAGGTGATATGCGTAGAACTGGTCGTACTGCAAATACTGATTTCTTAAACATGGCTACTAAAGATCGTTTAAAGAATAAACATATCTCTAAAGAAAATGTACTTAATGGCCAAGCTGTAGTACGTGGTAAAGATATTGCTGGTCTTACAATGTATGCCGGTCCATCGCTCACTGTTTTTCAAAAGCCTGGTGATGAGTATATAGGATCAGATAATAAGATCGCTAATATTGATATGGTATTCTGGGGCTGGGCTGGAGCTCGATATGAATTAACAGCTCGTTTGTCAGTTCAAGATTCTCCAAACAGCGCTGGTATTGTATATGATGCTATTCGATTCTGTAAAGTAGCCGCTGAAATGGGAATTGTTGGTTACTTACGTGGACCATCAGCATGGTCGCAAAAGACTCCGCCTGAGCAACTTAAAACAGCTGATGCTAAGTTTGAATGTGATGCGTTAGCTCGTAGAGTTTTAACTGATAAAACACGTCCGCAACTTAAAGAAAATAAGCCTAACGTTGAAGATCTAACTTACACATTCCAATCGGGTGAAAACGACTATGCCTAAGCAATTAATTAATACATTTGATATTGATGGCGTGATCTATTTTGGCGAGGACGTAACTGGTGTGCGTCCTGGTCGCGATGATGTTATTATCACCGGCCGTTCATATCAACAAGAGCTAGATACTATTTGTATGTTGAAATCTCGTGATATACATAATCATGTGATGTTTAATCCATTAAAAAGAAGCGATGATGCATATAGCAGAAAAGCTTCAGGTATTCATAAAGCTAAATGTATTACAAAGCTTAAAGAATCATTTAAGATTGGACTACACTTCGAGGATGATCCTATTCAAATTGAAGAGATCAAAAAGGTTCATCCAGACTTAAACGTAATTCATTTAGTAAGAGAGGGTCTCATTGG
>ERZ1039804.609-NODE-609-length-22732-cov-6.187811_pt1 | contig 22732 bp, 20 predicted proteins | sample MGYA00383089_ERZ1039804 | MGnify/ENA primary metagenome ERZ1039804 (study PRJEB29581, sample SAMEA5548359) | metagenome | biome: marine; feature: coastal; material: water | depth 1 m | study: Short-term variability in the microbial, nano- and picoplankton dynamics...
AGCTGCGCGGCGCTGAAAATAGGTTTGAGCCCTGAGCCATAACATGGGGTATTGGCGTTGGGGTCGCATTGCTACCGCGCAGAAGGGCTGAAATTTTGAGCGCCACAATTCAACATTTTTTAGCCTTGGTGGGGAGGATTTGATGGCTTGAATGGTCATAAAACTGCGAGAAATTGATCGTTCTAATGTTGCCACAGGAAGCACTATCGCGATGCAAGCTCACTCAATGATCAAACTTTGGCAAGCCGTAAGCCCACGGTCGGCCAACACCCTGATACAAAACAAAGGGGTTTGCCTCCAGCCCTCGTCGAATGGTGACCAGTTTGCACTCCTAAAATTAACGAGGGGGCAGGCTTTTTACGCTGCCAAGGCAGTGTGGGCTCGTTACTTCGGTCAGGCTGCTGTTGTTGAGATGTTGATATATCGAGCAGCATTGGCACCGTTTGAGGTTGAGACTGTGGCCTATGACGCACACCAAGAGTACAGAATCCCGGTTCTTGATCTGCCACGGCTTTCTTTAGGTCAGGTTAGATCTGCTCAAGTTATTGGTTCGGTAGGGGGGTCAACTCAGCTAAGTCCGTCTCGGGGCTTAACGGAGAAAACTCCCATTGCCCATTTTGATCGAGCTTCGGGAAACACAGTTCAGGCCGGACCCCTCCCGAGCTTATGACAGCCACAGTCCGGGTATTGTTTTGGCTGATCAGGCCTATTGTCCCCGAGGATAAATTAAGCGGTCTTCCCAATAGTTGGAAAAGATTGCCATCACCTTGGTATTTCACCAGCGCTTCACGTATGCACCATTGGCGATAAAACCAAGCCCTGCCTTCGGCCTCGTTACAGTTGCCAAAATAGGTTTGACCCTCCGGCCAAAAGTAGCGCTGCACCACCTTAGCTACTGATCTGGGCCGGTGGTGTTCTACGTCCACTCCAATGGATCCTACCGTGTTGATCCCGACGAGGATCGCTTTGTTCGAGTGGCTGATGCTGCAGGCAATTGACCGACCGTCGGCGGTGAGTAACCTCGGAGCAGTGTCTACAGCTGACACAACTTCGGCGGATACGCCCAAACGGTTCCGAGCCAGTGTCTGGAGTAGCGTTCGCGTCACTACAAACTCGGTTTTTCGGGGTTCTCCCTTCATTAGCGCAATTCGCTGTTGATCGGCTGCCGAAAGCCCACTGCGCCACTGGGTAATGGCATGGAGGGGAATGTTTTCGGTGCCCGATAGAAATGCGAGGGTAATCATTATTGAGTATCCAACGGGGCAGTCAAATTGGGGTCAAACGTGTATTCTTCCTTGGCGTTCATCACCGCTAGGTTACCTTAATGTTTCGGACTGTATTTTTCATTGTAGTGGTAGGCATGATTTCGGCCTGTGCGAGTAAGCCGACCTACGAGCTCGACTACGATCAGGATTTTGATTTTTCAAACTTTAAAACCTACCGTTGGTATGACGACGTCGTGCACTCGCGTGAAGCTCAATACCGAAAATTTAATTCATCGGATAAACGCATTCGCGAAGTGGTTAGCAAGGAGCTTGCTGTGCACAATCTGCGCGAAAGCAAAGACGAGGGTGCTGATTTTTGGATTAATTACACCGTCTCCAAGCAGCGTCAGCAGATTATTCACTCCACAGGGTACGACAAAGGTATGCACGGTGGTGTTTCGGCGGGCAGTTATGGCAGCTCGGTGATGGTTGGTTACAGTTCGGGGCCGTCTGTGCGTGAATATGACGAGGGCACAGCGATCCTCGACGTTATTGATGCAAGTACCCGAAAGATTGTTTGGCGCGGTATTGCTGAAGGCCGGCTAAAAGATCATCCGACCATGAGTGAGCGCTACAAGGCCACGACGGCAGTCGCCAGTGAGCTGCTGGGAGATTTTCCTCCCGGTACAGCACCATGACTGGTGCAGCAACGTACAGCCGGGGGTCAATCGGTGAATCAACAAGCCCAGAGGGCAGCTCGCTGCTGCCCTTGATGAGGTTAGCTAATTCATGTTGACCAAAAAGCATCTGATGCCGCCGCTGTTAGTTCTGGTTTGCTTACTCTATGCGGGCCTTATAAATCCATTGGATAGTCGAATTGTTGGTGTGTCGGTACTTCCTGTTATCTTCGCAGCGATATTTCTTATCCAGCTCTTGGGCTTCGGCTACGCCTGGTGGGCGCGAACCGAGCGTTTCTACGATCTCATCGGCAGTTTGACCTTCATTAGTGCGGTGTTACTGGCGTTAATGCTGAACCCGGCGCCAAGTACTTATAGCTATGTAATGACCGCTTTAGTGGTGGTTTGGGCCCTGCGCTTGGGTACTTTTTTATTTTTGCGTATCGCCGATGTGGGGGAGGATCGCCGGTTTCGTAAAATTAAACAGTCCTTCTGGCACTTCTTGCTCGTTTGGACTTTGCAGGGTGTCTGGGTGAGCCTGACGAGCAGCGCGGCACTGGTCGCGATTTTGACGCCTAATGCTGCACTTACTGGGTTTGCTGGGTTGGGCCTGTTGATCTGGTTTGGGGGTTTTACCTTGGAGGTCGTAGCTGACAAGCAGAAGGGTGATTTCCGTAAGGACCCAGCTAATGCTGGGCAGTTTATCTCTCGTGGCGTGTGGACAATTTGTCGCCATCCGAACTACCTGGGTGAAATCATGCTGTGGGCGGGAGTGTTTTTGGCGGCACTGCCCGTTATGCAGAGCTGGCAGTTTGCCACGGTGCTCTCGCCACTTTTTGTGGTGATTTTACTGACGCGAATTAGCGGTATTCCGACTTTGGCTCACCGTGGCGTGTCGCAGTGGGGTAATGATCCCGCGTATCAAGCCTATTTACGCGACACGCCTGTTCTGATTCCGCGACTATTGGTGCGAAACCGTGGTTCGAAAAGCTGAATGCCGGACGTGCCCGTGACTACATCAGTTGATACCGAAACTCACGAGCCATTAAGTTCCGTTGAAGACGAGGCACCCTACAAGGCGTTTAGTACACGCTATCGTAATTACGTACTTGCGCTGCTCACCTTAGGCTATGTTTTCAATTTTGTAGATCGTCAGGTAATGACGATTCTTTTGGAGCCGATAAAAGCGGAGTTCAATGCCTCTGACACAGAAATGGGCTTACTTTCTGGACTGGCATTTGCACTTTTTTACGCCGTTTTGGGCATTCCCGTGGCACGCCTTGCCGACCGCTGGTCCCGGCGCAATGTGTTGGCAATGTCGATGGCTACCTGGAGTGCTGTTACAGCGCTTTGCGCCACGGCAGGAAGCTTTGCGCACCTCGCCGTCCTTCGAGTGGGTGTGGGTATTGGAGAGGCCGGAGGGACGCCGCCCTCACAAGCCTTAATTACCGATTATTTTCCGCCGGAGCGGCGGGCGTTAGCCCAAGGCGTTCTTGCCGCGGCACCTAATTTGGGCATTCTTGTGGGCCTATTTGGTGGCGCCCTCTTAGCCGAGGCTCTCGGTTGGCGCATGGTCTTTCTAGTGTTTGGAATCCCCGGTGTCTTGTTGGCCATCCTCTTATTTTTTACCGTCAAAGAACCCCGTCGCCAGCCTCGCTCTGCGGTGGGTGATGAATCCTTGCTCGTGGCGATCAAAGGTATAACCCGGCTTCCCGGGTTTTTATGGATTGCTTCAGGGGTGGGGTTTGCGGGTATCGCTGGTTATGGATTGGGAATTTGGTCGCCAAGCTTTCTAGTGCGCGTGCATGCCATGTCGTTGGTCGACGCCGGTCTTTGGCTGGGCCTGATTGGCGTTTTTGGTGGCACCTTGGGTGCGGTTACTGGAGGTTTGCTGGTTGATCGATTGGCGCGTAAGGATCCCCGTTGGCAATTGCGCGTGCCGGTCATTGGCTTGCTGATTGCCCTGCCTACCCAATTAGCCTTTGTTTTATGGCCCGAAACTCATCGCATTGGAGGGCCGGACGGACTGCCCTTTGCGTTAGTGTTTATGGGTATTTCCGCCGTATTTGCCAGTTTCTGGATCGCCCCCAGTTACGCCGCGGTTCAAAATTTGGTCCCCGCACATTGGCGCACCCAGGCGTCGGCCCTCATGCTCTTAGCTATTAATTTGTTAGGTCTTGGGTTGGGCCCTTTAGTGGTGGGTATGCTCAGCGATTATTTTGCCTACACCGGTGCTAATTCGATTCGTTGGGCGTTAGTGGTGGTGCTCTCGACCTGCATTTTTGGCGCTTGGTGCTATTGGCGGGGGAGTGTTCCCTACGCACGCGCGGTGTCTCGATAGGGCCACCCCAAGCAATTGGCACTGTTAAAAACCAAGCCAGTGTAAGAGTACGGCACAGCAAGTGCCTTACAATGAAGTAAAGAAGGTGAAGGACAGCAAACAATGCAAATCAATATCAACGGCAAATCCCATGACTTGCCAGATGTGGACCCCGATATGCCCCTGTTGTGGGCTTTGCGCGACCTGTTGGGTTTGGTGGGTGCCAAGTATGGCTGTGGCGTCGCACAGTGCGGCGCTTGCACAGTTTGGTTAGACGACATGCCAGTCCGCTCCTGCCAGTTACCGCTGGGAGCCATCACTGGGCGTGAGGTGACCACTATCGAGGGGCTTGCAGGTGATGCTTTGCATCCAGTTCAGGACGCTTGGATAGCCCATGATGTTGCTCAGTGCGGCTATTGTCAGGCGGGTCAGATCATGAGCGCAGCCGCATTGCTAAAGCGCAATCCAAATCCATCCTTGGAAGCTATTGAAGGCGCTATGGCGGGCAATATTTGCCGCTGTGGTACCTATTCTCGGATCGTTGACGCGATACAGACAGCCTCGACCCAGTTACAGAGTTTGTCGTTTTATGAGGTCGGACAGGGCACCCCTGAGCGGCAATCCGATGATGGGGTGTCGGCATGAGCTCGGCTATCGATAAGGGTATGAAGCGGCGGGACTTTATTCGCTATTCGAGTTTTGGCCTTGCCCTGAGCAGTGGGGGTATCACCGTGTTGGCGGCCGCGAAAACGTCCGCGCCAGCAAACGCGCTTAATCCCTATGTGGTCATTCATGATGACGGTCGTATCGTCATCGCCGCACCTAATCCCGATGTTGGCCAAGGCGTTAATACTGCGCTTCCCATGATCGTAGCTGAAGAGCTTGATGCCGATTGGGAGGCCGTGGAAGTTGTTCTCGCGCCAATTGATGCCACTCGTTACGGCGCCCAGTTTGCGGGCGGCTCACTGTCGGTTCGCAATCGGTGGAATGAACTGCGTCAAATGGGAGCCGCTGCACGAGAGATGCTGTTACGCAGCGCGGCCCAGCAGTGGCGAGTTCCCCGAGGTGAGCTAACAACACAACCTTCGAAAGTGATTCACCCACCTTCGGGTCGCAGTGCCAGCTTTGCTGAACTTGTCGCCGCCGCGACAGAACAGCCAGTGCCTGCCGATGGTGAGGTGGTATTAAAGGCTCGAGCCGATTATCGTTTGCTGGGGCAGCGTATTGTAAATGCAGCAGCAGCGGATATTGTGCGTGGGCGGCCCATTTTCGGTATTGATGTCGCAGTTCCTGACATGGTGTACGCCACCTATGTTAAGTGTCCGCAAATTGGTGGCGTGCCCAAAGCCGCGAACCTTGATGAGGTGAAAGCCCTGCCGGGCATACTGGATGCGTTTATTGTTGCTGGCGATGCTGGGCCTCCGAGTTTTGACCTCAGTAAAAGTGTCCATGTGGCGGGGGGCATCGCGATTGTCGCTTCGAACACTTGGGCTGGCATTAAGGCCAGGCGCAGTTTAAAAATCGACTGGGATGTCAGTGCGGCATCGACCGACAACTCTTTGGCGATTGAGGCGACTGCACTCAAAGCGGCCCAGCGGCCGACGGGAGCGCGAGAGGTGAAAAGCGCGGGCGATCCCCAGGGGACTTTCGCCAATGCCAGCAGGGTCGTCAGCGGTGTTTACGCGACAGATTTTGTTTCTCACGCCCAGTTAGAGCCGCAGAGTTGTGTGGCAAACGTTAGCGCAACGGCGATTGAGGTGTGGACCTCTAGCCAAACTCCGGGTTATGCCCAGGCTACCTTAGCGAAGTTATTTGAGCTTCCAGCGGAAGCTATCACGGTGCATCAGGTTCGGGGCGGCGGTGGGTTTGGCCGGCGTCTTTCGAATGAGTATGTACGTGAAGCGGCGGTTATCTCAAAACACATCGGTAAGCCGGTCAAGCTGCAGTGGATGCGAGAGGATGATATGGCGTTCGATTTTTATCGTTCACCGGCCTATTTTGGATTGCAGGCGACACTGTCTGAAACGGGAGCTTTGACCGGTTGGCGAAATCACGTGGTGTCGGTGTCCTCTGACGGGGAAGAAGCTAACTACGGTGCAGGTTATCGGGGCTATAACTTTCCCGACGATGTGGTTCCTAATGTTCATGTTTCACAGACCCTGGTGGCCTCCAAAACCCCTACTGGGGCATGGCGTGCGCCCATATCTAACGTCTATGCCTTCGCAGAACAAAGCTTCCTGCACGAGCTAGCAGAGGCGGCTGGCAAAGACCACCGAGATTTTTTAATGGCTGCACTCGGTGAGGATAAGTGGTTTAAACCCGATGATTTGGCTAGCCTCAACACGGTCCGAGCGCGCGAGGTTATTGCGGCGGTTACTCGATCAGCGGGTTGGGGCCGTGTGTTACCTGAAGGCCGGGGATTGGGGTTGAGCTTCTTTTTTAGTCACGCTGGGCATGTCGCTGAAGTCGCCGAGGTTTCTGTCAGCGCAGATAGAGCAGTGACTGTGCATGAGGTATGGGTGGCTGCGGACCTTGGTCAAATTGTTAATTTGAGTGGTGCTGAGAATCAGTTTCAGGGCAGTATCGTCGATGGCTTGAGCGCGCTGGCAGGCCAACGTATTAGCATTAGCTCTGGGGCAATAGAACAAACGAATTTTCACCAATACCCACTGTTGCGAATGCCCCAGAGTCCAAAAATCAACGTCGAATTCTTGGCATCAGATTATCCACCGTCCGGAGCGGGCGAACCGGCTTTACCACCCGTAGCCCCCGCGGTTTGTAATGCAGTTTTTAGCGCCTGTGGCGAGCGTATTCGCAACCTGCCAATCAGTCGCGCTGGGTTTAGTGTGGTGTGAGGTGGGACCCAATGATCCTGAGACGTTTGAAACTTTGTAAGGTGGCAATTAAAGAGGACTGCTCATGAAACTTTACACCGTGCCATTGGCACCCAATCCGATGCGCGTCACCCTATATTTAGCCGAGCGTGAAGCCCTCGGCTGTGAGTTCGACATTGAACGTATTACGGTGAACACCTTAAAAGGCCGACATCGAGAGCCGGAGCATTTAGCGAGAAATTCTTGGGGCACGTTGCCGGTACTAGAGTTGAAGTCAGGGCAATTCATCACGGAGTCGCTGACCATTATTGATTATTTGGAAGACGCAGTTGCGGGTCCTTGTCTGCGGCCTGATCACATTGAAGACAAAGCCAAGGCGCGTAATATAGAGCGCGTTATTGAAATGCGTATCGCACTGGACATGGCGCAATATGTTCACTGTCAAAAATCACCCTTGGGTCTTCCGGCAGATTTGCCGAGAGCCCAGGAGCTCGCTCAGCGTATTCAATTAGGCTTTGATTACGTCGAGGCGCTTTTAAGTGATGGTCGACAGTTTGTGGAGGGTCCTGACCCCGGTGTAAGCGATTGTACCCTCGCGGCTTTTTTGCAATTTATGCGTTTTACTGAGACGGATCTTATCGGCGAGCGAGAGGCTCTGCGTCAGTGGGACCAAGCGTATCGAGAGCGAGAGGCTGTGAAAAGTTTGTTTATGATCTAAGCTCTAACCGTCACTTTAGCCCAAGGTTTCACAGCCTCAGTGGTGGCGGAAAAAAATAAAAAGGTGTGGGGCATGAATATTTTACTGAAGCAAGAAGCCGACGCTTGCCTGTCTTTCGATAGGCTCATGGCAGCATTCGTTTGGCGTGCAGCCCCGGGGTTCAATCTTGACTGATGGCGGCGCCACCGCTACCTCGCTGCCCCTGCGGGTTAAGCTGGCCTACGGCCTTGGGTCGGCGGCCTACGGTATAAAAGACAATGGCTTTGCCTATTTTTTGCTGTTGTTTTACGGAACCGTAGTGGGTCTGGAGCCGGCATTAGCAGGCACTGCGCTGCTGATTGCACTCCTTGTTGATGCGGTCAGTGACCCTGTGGTGGGCTATTGGTCGGACAATACTCGTTCGCGATTGGGCCGTCGACATCCCTTTATGTACGCAAGCGCGCTACCGGTCGCCCTCTGTTATTTTCTATTGTGGCAGCCCCCTGAGTTGAGCAATCAGGGCTTATTCTTATATCTACTCGCTTTTGCCATTTTAATTCGCACGCTGATTACTTTTTTTGAAACACCGAGTTCGGCCCTAATGCCTGAACTCACCCAAGACTACGATGAGCGCACCACAGTGCAGGCTTGGCGTCATTTTTTTGGTTGGGCGGGGGGTGCTTTGCTGGCGGTTTTTATGTTCGGTTTTCTTTTGGTGCCCACCGAAAATTACGCCATTGGCACCCTCAACCGCGAGGGCTATGAAACTTACGGGCTGATAGCAGGTGGGCTCATGTTCACCATTATTTTACTGTCAGCCTTTGGTACCCAAAGCCACGTTCGTATCACCGACTTTCCAGCCCGACCTACCAAGCGTTTGCGGACCATATTCGCGGAAATTTTTGAACTGCTAGGAGACAGGAGCTTTCTAGCCTTGTTCATCTCCGGAATGGCAAGTGCAGCCGCCGGCGGGTTAACAGCAGCTTTAACCTTCTTGATGCTGACATATTTTTGGGAGTTTTCTTCCATTCAGATTTTTTACTGGACAGCTATGGTCATCGTGTCGGCAACGTTAGGCCTAATGGTGGGTCCTCCAGTCTCACGTTGGTTAGGTAAACGCCGTGCAGTGATCATACTCGGAGTCATTGCGTTTTTGTTGCAGCCTGCCGCTGTTGTTCTGCGTCTGCTGGGATGGCTTCCAGAAAATGGGGATCCTCGGCTATTCCCTATGCTGTTAACGCTGCAGACTATTGATTTAGGGATGATTATTGCCATGCAGGCTATATTGGCTTCCATGGTTGCTGACTTGGTGGAGCAGGCTGAGGTCAGAACTGGGCGCCGTAATGAAGGCGTTTTTTTTGCGGCGATTACCTTTATCAAGAAAACAAATCAGGGTATTGGGACGTTTATCGCTGGAATGTTGCTGCAGGTGGTGGCATTTCCCAGTGGTGCCGCGCCTAGTGAAGTCCCTGCAGAAACCATATGGAATTTAGGCGCTCTGCTAGTGCCCTGTCAGTATTTGTTGTGGATTATTATGTTGGTGGCTATTGGCTTTTACCGCATTGATCGTGGGCAGCATGAAGCACACTTAAGGGTATTAGCCGATCGATAGTGTCCTGTCGGGACTGATCAGGCGATCACGATGATGGGGTCAATTCGCAACCTGACATGGGTCAGTTAGTGCTTCAAAATTTTATGGTTTGAGGGAATACTCAGCCTTCATCTACGGCAGAATTACCTAAAGCCTTGGTAATACAAAGCTTCAATATTACTCAAGGGAGGTGACGGCTTGGCGTCGAGCTCTCAAAAGACACCAACATGCCATGGTGAGAGTGTTCGTGCAGACCGCGGTAAACCGAAATCAGGGGATATAAGTATCGGCCGTTTGTTAATCATTGGGGTTTGGCTGTGATCCACCGAGTATTGGTTGCGGGTGCGAGCGGCTATATTGGTCGTCATGTTGTCGGGGCGCTACTGCAGCAGGGGTATGGTGTTGTCGCGCAGCTGAGGGCTGGCACACATTGGACCCTGACACACCCAAAACTTGAATGCGTATATGGCGAGCTTACTGCTTCCGAACAGTTTTTGTGGGATATCGTGCCCTGCGACGCCGTCATTTCGTGTTTGGCGAGTCGCTCCGGGGGTGTTCGGGACGCCCGGCTTGTGGAATACGAAGCTAACAATCGACTGCTAGCGGTCGCGAGCCAGTGGCGTGTGCAACGGTTCCTACTGCTTTCCGCCATTTGTGTGCAAAAACCCCGTCTGGCTTTTCAAAGAGAGAAGTTGCGCTTTGAAGCGAAGCTACGAGCGTCAACTTTGCCTTGGACCATTATCAGGCCGACGGCGTTTTTTAAATCATTGTCGGGACAAATCGCGCGGCTGCAGCAAGGTAAGCCCTTTTTTATCTTTGGCAATGGCACCTTAACCGCATGCAAACCTATTGCCGAAGAGGACCTGGCCAGTTTTATCGTCGAACAACTGACAAGTGCAGCGGCGATCGGCGCCATCTTGCCGATCGGTGGTCCCGGCCCGGCAATTACACCTGTAGGGCAAGCGCAGCTTCTGGGTCAGATACTGCAGCAGCCGATAAAAACGCGGTCCTTGCCGCCACGGTTATTTCTCATTGCTGCCGCCGTCTTGTCACCCTTTGGGCTGCTGTCTAGCCGAGTTCGAGATCAGGCGGAATTCCTGCGCATAGCGCATTTTTATGCGACTGAATCGATGCTGGTTTGGTCTGAAGACTCTGGCGCCTACTCCGAGGCACTAACTCCGGAGAGTGGCTCAAAGACGCTGGGCGAATGTTATCAGCGAATTATCCAAGGTGACGTGGTCAGCGAGCTCGGTGAGCACAAATTATTTTAGCGGGATGTCGAATCGATTTATGAAGGATGCCCCTGCCAGTCCAGCATCAGGCGCATTACCCACAGTGCTGGTACTTGGCATGGGCGATACCGGAATATTAACCGCAGGGCGGTTATCTCGGCACTGCCGTGTTATTGCTGTTACCACCAAACCCCTGTTGGTGAGTGGGCAGGAGCTGGGGCTACGGCTCACAGGGCACGCACAATGGCGGCGTGATTATCTGACGTCTCTTGACCGCTATCGACGACTCTCTCGTGTCGAAATTATTCACGGTAAGGCGATACGAGTGGATCCTGTGGCACGCACAGCGGCTCTTCAGCTTGCGGGTGGCGAACATCGCTCTCTTCACTGGGACTATCTAGTGATTGCTTCCGGAGTAAGCAATGGGTTTTGGCGGGACGATCGTCTTGAAACGCATCAACTCATAGAGTCCCGTCTGAACGCCCAAATTGAAGCGGTGACCGCGGCGAGCTCGGTTGCCGTCGTGGGTGGTGGACCTTCAGGGGTCAGCGCTGCTTATAATTTAAAGCGTGCCTATCCAAATAAAGAAATCACCTTATTTTATTCCGCCCCTGAATTGCTTCCTGGCTACCCTAAAAATACCCAGCACTATCATCAAAAGCTGTTAGCTCGACAGGGGGTGGTTTTGCATGGGGGGCACCGTGCGGTTGTATCTAGTGACGCCGTGACCTCACGCTTACAAGGTGGACGCCTCGAGTTTGAAGCGGGTCAGCCAAGCTTTCAGGCCGAGCTTATAATTTGGGCCGCTGGCCGGTTGAAGCCCCATACCGATTTTTTACCGAAAGATATGTTGGACGCTGCAGGTTTCGTGCGCACTGATGCTCATTTAAACGTTGAGGGGTACGCTCGTATCTTTGCGATAGGTGATGTTGCCGCAACCGATCCATTGCGTTGTTCCGCTCGCAATTGGGCCTATAAGGTGTTGTGCAGAAATCTGCGCGCGAGAGTGACGGAGCGTCCAATGCCGGCGCGCTTTAATCCACCGTCCCACCGTTGGGGCTCAATTGTGGGTCCTCAGCCCACGGGGCTAAGACTGCATGGTCCGACAGGAAAATCCCACGCCTTACCACGATGGCTTGTGCATTGGCTGCTGTACCCGCTGGTAGTTAGGGGTTTTATTTACGGGGGAGTGCGCAGCAGCAGGAAGATGTTAGTTACGCAAGATTCTTAATAAGGTCATGGACTGTAGGGGTGAGCCTGGGTTGCGTTCATGGTAATCCCTTATTTGTGGGGTCGCGTAGTGTGTTACAACGGAGCGTGTAAACACCCTAGTAGCCTGCGGGCTGACCAGACATTATGGGAGTAGAACATGAGCAAACAGGATCCAAATCAGGAGCGGTTTTTAGCACGCTTCGATCGCATCGTACTCGACCTTTTTAGTATCGGTGAGCGCTTGGTTTTGGTGTTGATCGGTGTACTGGCTATGGTGGCGGTCGTCATGGAAATTATTGAATTTTCCCGAGAAGGCAGTGTTCGCCTTGCCGATCTTCTGTTGCTATTTATTTATCTTGAGGTCGTGGGCATGGCGTGTGCCTACTATGCAACCCACAGTGTGCCGGTAACGCTACCAGTGTTGATTGCAATTACGGGCATAACACGACTGATCATTTTGCAGGGTAAAGAGTTTGAACCTACCCAACTGGTCTTTGAGGCCGGTGCTGTGCTGTTGCTCGCAGTGGGTTATGGCGTACTCAGCTGGGCGTCCGAGCGATTTCACCGTGCAGGTAGGTCCGCCGCTATTGATACACAGGCCATAGACTAGCACTGGGCACGCATTTCCAAAACGGCCGGAGGTCTTTGCGGATACCTATGACACAACAGCTCAAAGATAGGGGGCGCTGGGCCAGTTTGGTATTGCTAAGTATTCTCTTGGGAATTCCGTGGTACTGGCCCGAGGATAATTTTGGTTGGCAAGCTTGGCTAGTACCCGGTTGGGTCTGGGTGACACTCGTTGCCGCCATAGTACTCTCTGCGCTGGTGGTCTGGGGCGCACTGCGAGGCTGGCCTGACGAGCCCGTAGAATAAATATGCAGGATTTACCCCTTGAAACCGGCTCGCTTATTTTTCTCGCGGGCTATTTGCTTTCACTGTTAATCATTGGATGGTTCGCCAGTCGTCAACGTCAAGACCGCAGCCTGGGAGATTATTACCTAGGAGGTAGGGGCATGGGGCTTTGGGTGCTCATGCTGACACTTTTTGCGACCCAGTATAGTGGCAATGCGCTTTTCGGTTTTACGGGTCAGGCCTACCGAGTGGGCTTCACCTGGTTGGCCATTTTGCACAGCATGATCGCCGTTGTCGCCGGCTATCTGCTGTTCGCTCCCCGACTTCAACGTTTGTCCCGTGAGCAGCAATTTATTACGCCTACGGACTACATAGAGTTCCGTTTTCCCTCACGAGCACTGTCTGCACTTGTGGCGCTGTGCTTCATGATTGTTCTTATCAATTACGTGCTTGCCCAGTTAAAGGTTATGGGCCTCATGGTCGAGGGTCTTAGTGGTGGCCAGGTTGACGCCTTTTGGGGCGTCGTGATGTTGGCGATTATTATGATGGTTTATTCAACCATGGGCGGCATGCGCAGCGTCGCTTGGACCGATGCGATTCAGGGCGCAATGATGCTAACAGGCTTTATTCTGATCGCCCTTATTATTGAGCGCGATATGGGCGGTTGGTCGCCAGCTTTCGCACAGTTACGAGATATTGCACCGGAAAAACTCGCTCCGCCGGAGGGGCGCGCTGCGGTCACCTGGTTTTCTACGGTCGTGCTAATTGGCATCGGCGCCTCGGTCTATCCACAAGCTATTCAGCGTATTTACGCGGCTCGATCAGCTCGTACTCTGCAACAGTCTTTAGCGGGCATGGCTGTATTACCGCTGTTTGCAGTGGTTGTTGTCTTGGCATTGGGTTTCGTGGCTATCGCGCGTTTTCCCGGGTTGGAAGGTGCTGCCGCAGACCAGGTTATGGCATTGATTATGCGTGATGTCCTCAGCACCGGTTGGTTTGGACACGCTGTGGTGACATTGTTACTGGGGGCTATTCTGGCGGCGCTGATGAGTACCGCAGATTCAGCCCTGCTGACGCTGTCCTCCATTTTTGCGAAAGACATTTACGGCAAATATATTAGGCCTACCGCCAGCGATGCAGGGTGCGCCCGGGTTGGGCAGTGGTGTGCCTGGTTAATTTTGGGTGGGTTAGTGTGGCTGAGTACTCAGGAAAACCTGACTTTATATCGTTTGTTTGTTTTGAAATTTGAAATTTTGCTGCAGATCGCCCCCGCCTTTTATTTTGGAGTTAACTTCCCCAGCTTACGCACGACACCCATTATGTTGGGCTTGGTGACTGGGTTATGCGTTGCGGTTAGTGGTTGGTCTCTGGGGTGGATGCCCTTCGGTCTGCACCCTGGCACCGTGGGCTTGTTATGTAATGTGCTGATGATTATGTCTGCCCATTCCTTTTACGCAATTAAGCCCTCGGGTACCCAGAGTTCAAACTGAGCAATCGGCCTGCAGGTGATGTGTCACTAACAGTGTTGTTAAAGATGAAGCCCTTTTTTTGAAGTCTGTATCACTCAAAATTTGAGCGCTACTTAGCATGGTCCACCTCGGCAAGAAGTTCCTGTGAGCGGCGTTGTGCGCGCAGGGATAGCTCTGCATTTTCAGCTTAGTATCGTTAAACCGAGAGGCGCTGGGGAAATTTGGAGTGTTCCCAGCACGGGTGCACGCTGGGGCTTTGGCAGCGGGGTGCGACAGGTCAACGCGATGATTGACCGAATCGACGCCACGTCAGATTTTGCAGTCGACCTTGGGTATTCAGTGAGCTAAGGTAAACTGCCCTCAACGCGAGTATTCAGTATGTCATCTGTAGAGAACACCATGCGTAAGGTTGTTGGCGGTGGTCTAACCACCTCGAACAAGGTGGCGCGACAACTGAAAAATCCCTGGCGCAAGCACCCTTTTTTGACCGGCATTCATGAGCCCCTTAAGGAAGAGTTTAGTCTTACCGATCTTCAGGTAGAGGGAGAGATTCCCGAAGCACTGAGCGGTTGCTATGCGCGAATTGGTCCCAACCCCTTTAAACCCGATCCCAGAGGTCATCACTGGTTTCTGGGTGACGGTATGGTGCACGGTATACGCCTTAATGGCGGCCGTGCAGAGTGGTACCACAACCGCTATGTACGCTCCCGGTCCCTCGAGGCAGCGGGGGGGCCGCCAGCGGCCCCTGGTCCACGCACCGGCCCTGGCGATACAGTGAATACGAATGTGCTGCGCTTGGGTGGTCGGATATTGGCGCTGGTTGAAGCTGGGGCAACGCCGGTAGAGTTAAACGGCGATCTCGATACGGTGGCGTATACCGATTTTGACGGTGCCCTGACGAGCCCGTTCACAGCGCATCCCCATGAGGATCCATTAACGGGGGAGTGGCACGCCATCACCTACTCACCTTTGATGCCCGACCATGTTTGCCATGTCGCTATTGATCGTGAGGGGCAGGTTCTCAGACAATTGAAAATACCGGTATCCGATGGACCCTCTATCCATGAGTGCACTCTGACAAAGCATTTTGTCGTCATTTTTGACCTGCCTGTTACGCTCTCCCTAGGTGCAATGGCCAAGGGTTTTAAATTTCCCTATCGCTGGGATAGCGAACGTTCGGCCCGCGTCGGTTTACTGCCACGATCAGGTACTTCGGATGAGGTCATCTGGTGCGAGGTAGATCCTTGTTGGTTATTTCACGTTGCCAACAGCTATGAGACTGATGAAAACACCGTGGTTATCGATGCGGCCGTGTATGAAACCATGTTCGCCCATGGCCCTGACGGTCCCAACGGTCAGCCGATGGGTTTAGAGCGCTGGGAAATAGACTTGAGTACACGGCAAGTGACCCGCAGCACCCTTGATGCCGCTCCTCAGGAATTTCCCCGGGTAGACGAGCGTTTCTTCGGTCAGTCTTATCAGCACACTTGGACGGTAGGTTTGCCAAGTTCGCCCGTTTCCAATTTTGCTCAGCCCAACAGTTTATTTCATCATAATCTGAGCACCGGCCAACGACAGGAGTATTCGTTTGGCCCTGAGGATATTGGCGGCGAGTTTGTTTTTGTTCCCGGTGCTGATGGAGCTGCGGAGGGTGAGGGGTGGTTGCTAGGCTATGTAATCAACACGAAAACCGACACCACTGAGCTTCGTATCTTGAATGCTCAGGCTATCGCCGATGGCCCCGTTGCCTGCATTCACATCCCGCACCGAATACCTCCGGGATTTCATGGCAACTGGATAGGCGATTTGTAGCGCTGTAAAAATTCAGGCGAGTGAGCTTCAGCTGTGCTCTTGTTCCTCGGTCCCGGAAATTTCGGGGTCGCGGATCACAACATTTTATTGCAGCCCGCCCCAAAAACGCCCTGATCTGCGGCTGGGCGGTTTTGCGCCAAGGTAATTCACATCAAGGTGAAGCGGGTTCAACGAATGTGGTGATTTCACCAAATGGCTTTTTCACTGTGGCGGCTCGGGGTACTTGGGCATCTGAAGCGGCGTACCCCACAACCATCAACACAAACGGTCGCTCGTTGTTGGGACGGCCCAAAATACGGTTCAGAAATTTCATGGGGCTGGGTGTGTGGGTGAGGGTGGCCAGGCCTGCGGTGTGCAAGGCGGAAATTAAAAACCCCGTGGCGATGCCGACCGATTCTGAAATGTAATAGTTTTTCCGTTTTTTACCGTTAGTGTCCACACCGTAGCGCTCAGCAAATATAGCAATTAGCCAAGGGGCGGTTTCTAAAAAAGGCTTTTGGGCATCAGTACCCAAAGGACCAAGGTCCTGAAGCCAATTGTCACCGGCTTTGCCCTCGTAGAAGGCGCGTTCCTCGGCCTCGGCTGCGAGGCGAATTTCCCGCTTAATGTTGGGATCTTGAATACATACAAAATGCCAGGGCTGGTGGTTGGCCCCAGATGGGGCGGTGCCGGCTGCACGAACAGCTGTTGCAATGATTTCCTTGGGAACTGGGTGATCAGAAAATTGGCGTATCGTTCGCCGGCTGCTCATATTCTCAAGATATTGATTGCTGCGCGCTAGCCCCTCAGCGGCGGTGAGCTGCGGTTTATTCGCAAAAGGGATTGGGTCGTAGTCAAAGTCCACGGGGGGTTCCTTTTCGAGGGGTTTCTTTTTTGCCGAGTCTTGATGATACCTATTGAAGTCAGCATAGTGCGCGTTTTAGCGGGAAGCTCCCACACCTATAAGAGTCAACGCTCGTTCTCCTAAGTTAAACGCGGATGAACTGTCCGTCATTTTGGCGCGTCGATGATATCTAAAAAAATGACAGAAAGCGGGACACGAACAACGTGTCATGGCATTCCTGCCCCCAGCAGCACCTGCCGAAGACTTATCCAAATGCCCATTATTTCATCGGTGGGGACGACTTACTGTGCGCCTTCATGGGTTTCGCCATTAATGCTTATTAACAGATCTTTATAGGGATTCGCATTTACCCGTGGTTTCCATGGGCCGCTTTTGCAATCGCTGAAAATTTGTTGGTGGGTAAAAAATAATCATCGAGATTGAACTCGGCAGGCATTGCTCGGTGCCCACTCCCTGCGTAGGGTAGGGCTGCATGAAATAGGGGCGACCCCCATGAACTACAACATCACCTTCACGCTTCTGAGCTGCCTGTTTTTTATGGGCTTGGTGGCTTTTATTGCCTATCGTCAAACACGGGGTGAGACTGAGTCTGCTGAAGGTTATTTTCTTGCGGGTAGGGGCTTGGGTGCGCCCATTATCGCGGGGTCGCTGCTGCTGACCAATCTCTCTGCCGAGCAATTAATTGGGTTAAACGGCTCGGCGTATGGATTTAATCTGAGCAGTATGGCCTGGGAGGTTACGGCGGCTGTTGCCACGGTTTTTATGGCCTTCATCTTTCTACCTCGATATTTGGCCGGCGCGTTCACGACCCTTCCTGAATTCCTAAATCAGCGATTTGATGATGATGTTCGAAGGATGACCGTAATCCTGTTTATGCTTGGGTACGGCCTGGTGACGATTCCTAGCGTTTTGTATTCCGGTTCACTGGCAGTGATGAAGCTATTCACGATACCGGAGTTGTTAGCTATTAACGATGAATGGGCTCTGCCTCTCACTGTGGTGGTAATCGGTGTCACAGGGGCCTTATATGCGATCTTTGGTGGGCTCAAGGCGGTCGCAGTATCTGACACGATCAATGGCATAGGTCTGCTGATTATGGGCCTGGCAATACCGCTCTTGGGGTTGGCGCTATTGGGCGATGGCAGTGTGGTCAGTGGGCTCAAGACGGTCGTGACGTCTGAAACCCACAAACTCAACGCCATTGGGGGGTCAAACGACCCGACACCTTTTGCCACGCTTTTTACTGGAATGGTTTTCGCAAACCTCTTTTATTGGTGCGCAAATCAGTACGTCATTCAGCGCACTTTAGCGGCGCGGAACTTAGCCGAGGGGCAAAAAGGCGTCTTGCTGTCGGGTTTTTTTAAAGTGCTGGTGCCTTTCTTGATGATGCTTCCCGGCGTCATTGCCTTTCATTTATACGGCCCTGAGTTGGCGTCGATTGATCTCGCCTATCCGCAGCTTGTGCGTGATGTTTTGCCCAGCTACGCCTGGGGCTTTTTTTTGGCGGTGCTTCTGGGTGCCGTGTTCAGCTCCTTTAATTCACTATTAAACAGCGCAGCTACTTTATTTTGTCTCGACGTGTGGGAACCCCTTCAAGGAAAAGTGCTGACAGACCCACAGCGGATTAAAGTTGCAAAACGGGCGAGCGTTGTTATCGCACTGTTTTCTTTCTTGGCCGCTCCCATGCTTCAGTTTGCGACCGAGGGGCTCTGGCAGATCATCAGAATATTCACCGGCTTTTATAATATTCCGGTCATCGCCATTGTTATTGTCGGCTTGTTTACCCGCAAGGTCCCCGCCGTGGCAGCTAAAGTTGTCATCGTTTTTCATGTCGTTACCTACGGTTGTTTGCAATTTTTGTTCAAGGAAGAGATACCCCTGCATTTTCTTCATCTCTATGGGGTGTTGTTCATTTTCGAGGTCGCCATCATGCTGGGCTTTGGTTTATGGCGCCCTCGCGCCGAGGCTTGGGTATATCACCATCAAGAGACGCTAGATTTGAATCCTTGGAGCTATGCAGTGCCCTGTGCCACGACGTTGTTGTCCTGTGTGTTGGCACTGTATTTACTGTTCTCGCCCTTGGGGCTGGTCGGAGGTTTAAGCCACTATTTTGTTCCCTGTCTCATGGCGCTGATTGCGATGAACATTGGCGTTTGGTGGTATTTCCGTGCTTCAGGGTGGCGCAAAGACCGCTTGGGGCTAAACCAGTGAAGCCACGTTTTTTTTCAGTGCCGTCAAAACAGCTCGCCAATGACGCGTGGCAAGCCCGTGGTGATGGCCGTCAAGGGCCTCGATTGGCGATTGTTGGTTTGGGCATGATGGGTCAAGAGCACCTCAGAGTGGCACTACTGTTGGGACGGGTGCGTATTCAAGGGGTTTACGATCAACACCCTGCCAGTCTGGAGCAGGCCCAGCGGGGGTACTACGCACTCACTCAAAAACCGCTAGCCATATACCCATCTTTGGACGCCTTATGTCTCGATGAGAACGTCGATGCGTATTTAATTGCGACCCCAAACTTTACCCATAGCGCAATTTTTGAGCGCCTTATGAAGACGGATAAACCCATCTTTTTAGAAAAACCCATGGCGACGTCACTTACCGACGCACAGCGGATGGTGACCATGGCAGAGGCGTGCTCCACATTCGTTCAATTGGGTATGCAGTACCGCTTCAAGGCGCAGTATGTGGATGCCTTTCACGCTATTCGGGTTGAACAAGCTTTAGGCACGGTTCATACCGTGGCTATGTCAGAGTACAGGCCGCCGTTTCTAAACAAAGTGGGGGAGTGGAATAAGTTCAATGGTTACTCGGGTGGAACTCTAGTTGAAAAATGCTGCCATTACTTTGACCTGATCAACTTGGCCGTCGATGCCGTCCCGGTGAAGGTTTACGCTCAGGGTGGCAGGGCGGTCAACTTCATTGGTTTTGAGCACGAAGGTGTGCGGTCTGATATCGATGATCATGCCTTTGTGATTGTTACCTACGATAACGGCACACTCGCACACTTCACCCTCAATATGTTTTGTCAGGAGCTCTATGAGGAGCTGGTTGTGACGGGTGATCAAGGCCGGCTTGTAGCCAGTGAATCATCAAGCTTTCGCAAAGGCGTTGAGTCCTCTGCCAGGGTTCAGGTAGAGGTTGCGGCTCACCCTTCCTACGCGGGTACGACGGTCACCTATCCCTCGGCGATAGAAGCTAGCGGACACAGCGGCGCCACTTTCTTTGAGCATCTGGCTTTTGTGGCGCAGCTAGAGGGCGATAGCGTCGATGCGGCAACCCCAGCCCAAGGTTTTAAATCCTTATTGGTGGCGAGTGCGGCCCAGCACTCTCTTGCGACGGGGCTCCCCGTTCTTATGGATGAATTTTGCGCTCAGGAGCGAGTGACTTGGCCCACTTAAAGAGGGGCTGTGAGATCATGAGGTTGGTGCAGACGGTTTAATTGATGGAGAGGCTTTAATCGTGGTTGAAGATCGTATTCAGGTAGGTGCAGGACACATGCCTACTATTGGCTTAGGTTTGTGGAAGCTGCCCGAGCAATCTGTGGCCAGTACGGTGGTCGATGCGGTGGCAGCTGGCTATCGCCACTTAGACAGCGCGGCAGACTACGGTAATGAAAGTGCCGTGGGTGAGGGCCTGCGCCAGGCACTAAAAACTTCGAACGTGACTAGAGACGATTTGTGGGTGACTTCAAAGCTGTGGAATACATTTCATCGCCCAGAGCATGTTCGGGCTGCTTGTGAGCGTAGCCTAAAGGACCTTGGGCTCGACTGTCTTGATCTATACCTCATCCACTTTCCCATTGCGCTTAAGTACGTTGATTTTTCAGAGCGCTACCCACCCGAATGGATTCACGATCCCGAGGCTGAAAAGCCGCGTATGGAGCCCGATTTAGTGCCTATCGCAGAAACTTGGGGCGCTATGGAGGGTTTGGTCGAAGCGGGTTTGGTAAAAGAAATTGGTGTCTGCAATTTTAATACCGGATTACTCCATGACTTGATCGCATCGGCGCGCAGGAAGCCGGCACTTTTACAAATTGAGTCACATCCGTACCTTACCCAAGAGCGCTTGATTCGGTTGGCACAGCAATACGAGATGGCGGTAACGGCTTTTTCACCTCTGGGATCATTGTCCTATCTTGAATTAGGTATGGCTGAGGCTCAGGAGTGCTTGTTGGACGAGCCCGTTATTTGCGCCGCCGCAAACCGCTTACAGCGTAGCTCGGCACAAATACTGCTGCGCTGGGGCTTACAGCGCGGCACGGCTGTTATTCCTAAAAGCAGTCAACTCAAACGCCTGCGCGAGAATATCGATGTTTTTGACTTTAGCCTCAGTGATGCAGAAATGAGCGCTATCAGCGCGTTAAATCGGAACCGGCGGTTTAACGATCCGGGGCTATTTTGTGATGAAGCCTTCGGCAGTTTCTTCCCCATTTATGATTGAGCCAGATGCAGCAATAAACGCGTTATTGGGCCGTTTACCCTTTGCGTTCGCGCCAATCAAAGGTCCGAATGACTTCGTGCTTGCCCTGCCGCCTTCAGGGAAGGGCAATCTTGCTGACTACTTGGCTGAGACGGCAACTGATGTGATGTCCCTACTGGATCAGGTAGGCGCTATTTTGTTCAGAGGTTTTCCTGATGCTGGCGACATCGGGTTTGACCAGTGCATTGGGGCGCTAGATTTGCAGCCCTTTACCTACGCGGAGTCACTGTCTAACGCAGTGCGAAAAAATCGCACGCCACAGGTATTCACCGCAAATGAGGCGCCGCCAGAGCTGGAAATATTTTTACATCACGAAATGGCGCAGACACCGCTTTTCCCAAGCTATCTGTTTTTTTATTGCGAACGCGCCGCTGCTGAGGGCGGCGCGACACCCTTATGTCGATCAGATGACTTGATGACGGCATTAAAGCGGCAACTTCCCAGCTTCGTACAGCAATGTCGCGATCTCGGTGTGTCCTACACTCACACCATGCCAGCGCAAGCCGACGCAGGTTCGGGTCAAGGGCGCAGCTGGCTTGATACGCTGAGTGTAAATTCCCGCGCCGCTGCGGAAGCGAAGTTGCAGCAGCTAGGGTACACCTGGGTTTGGCTAGAGGGGGATGACTTGCGGGTAACGACCCCAGCATTACCCGCTATCCGACGCACGAGCACCGGCACAGAGGTCTTTTTTAATCAGTTGGTAGCCGCTTTCGCCGGTTGGCAAGATCTGCGCAACTCTGCAGCCAAATCGGTCTGCTTTGGCGACGGCTCGCCCATGCCGATTACTGATCTGAAAGAAATGATCACCATTGCGTATCAGCAGGTTTATGATCATCAGTGGCAGGCGGGTGATGTCGTTTTAATCGATAACCTGCGAGTCATGCATGGGCGGCGTCCCTTCTCAGGTGCTCGTACTGTATTGGCCGGTCTTGCGGGCCCTCAGCGTCACTAGCTGGGTTCTCGGCGTTCAGGTGCGGCATCTGTCGCGCTTTCGTCAACTTTCTACACTCCATTTTTTGCCCCCCGTCTAAAAATTTTTTTATTCGGCACGGTACTTGCTCACATCTCTTTGACACCGCGTAGGCAGCTGGTTACTTGCCGCAGGTTGACGAGCTTATAAGGACAAATAAGCGCCAGCAGAGAGATTCAAGGCAAGGAGTGCCGGTAATGATAGAGCTTAAAAGAGACAGAAGGGATTGCACCGCAATGAAGCTCGTGCACTGCTGTAGTGCAGGGTATTCGAGTGCGAGGGGGCCGCAGTGAGCTGCCCTGTGATTTACACCGACCTCGATGGCACGCTACTGGATCATGATACCTACGGACTTGATCGAGCAGGACCAGTCCTTCAAGCCATTCTGGCTCGTGGCATTCCAGTTATCCCTGTTACGAGTAAGACGCAGGCTGAAGTACAGCTGCTTTGTCAGGACCTAGAAATCAACGGTCCATTGGTTGTAGAAAACGGAGCCGCCATCTGGGTCCCGCAAACCTGGGGGCTCAGTCGCCCC
>ERZ1039804.610-NODE-610-length-22715-cov-6.480847_pt1 | contig 22715 bp, 15 predicted proteins | sample MGYA00383089_ERZ1039804 | MGnify/ENA primary metagenome ERZ1039804 (study PRJEB29581, sample SAMEA5548359) | metagenome | biome: marine; feature: coastal; material: water | depth 1 m | study: Short-term variability in the microbial, nano- and picoplankton dynamics...
ATGTGAACATCCTTCACATCAAATCCAGCTAAGAATAAAGCGTTTGCCATTTCACGCTCAGAGTTAGAACCTTTTTCACGAATAACAGCAGCTTTTGGTCTTGCACCAGAAAAATCTGGTTTAACTCCTTTGAAAGCTTCGTTGAAGTTAAAGTTTAATGCTTGTTTTTTATAGTTGTCGAAACGCAGCGTTGCTTGATCAACACCCGATTGTCTTTGGTCCAATAAGTAAGAAGTTTCGTACCAGATATCTCTTAATTGAGAGATATGGAAAGCGTTATTCCAGTCACCGTTTTTCACTTTTACAAACTCACCAGCAACTGCTTTACCAATTTTGAAAAACTCAATGTCAGCGTTGTTCAATACCGCCTCAACGGCAAGTGGTTGATCCGATTGAAAAACTAAACCACTATTTTCAGCAAATAATACTTTTATGGCATCGGCTTCACCTAGAGCAGTTAAGTCGATTTCTGCTCCTAAATTATTATCGGCGAAACACATTTCCAATAGTGCAGTGATTAAGCCACCTGCAGAAACATCATGACCAGCAGTAAGCAATCCTTTTTTGATTAAATCCTGAACTGCGTTAAATGCATTTCCGAAGAAAGTATCGTTTAATATAGATGGTGTTTCAGAACCCAACTTATTTAAAGTTTGAGCGAATGACGAACCTCCTAATTTAAAAGTATCTTGAGATAAGTTGATATAGAAAATTTCATTTCCTTCAGCCTTGCTAAATACAGGCTCAACAACTTGTTTAATATCGTCACAATGTCCAGCAGCAGAAATAACAACAGTACCCGGAGAAATAACCTCCATGTCCTTGTACTTTTGCTTCATACTTAATGAATCCTTTCCAGTTGGAACATTGATTCCTAAGTTGATAGAAAAGTCCGATACTGCCTGAACAGCTTTATATAAACGAGCGTCTTCACCTTCGTTTTTACAAGGCCACATCCAGTTTGCCGAAAGCGAAACCGATTTTAATTTATCTTGTAATGGTGCCCAAACTATGTTGGTTAACGACTCTGCAATGGCGTTTTTAGACCCTGCAACAGGATCAATCAATCCTGAGATTGGAGCATGACCGACTGAATTGGCGATTCCTTCTTTACCATTATAATCTAGTGCCATAACACCAACATCATTTAACGGTAATTGTAAAGGACCTGCACATTGTTGTTTCGCAACTTTACCAGTTACACAACGATCAACTTTGTTGGTTAACCAATCTTTACAAGCAACAGATTCTAATTTAAGAACAGCTCCTGTATATTCTAATATTTTATCAGCCGAATATTCCAAACCAGCGTAATCTCTTACAACTGTATTATCTGTCATAACCGTTTTAGGAGAAGAACCAAACATGTCGTTTAATTCTAAATCCATTGGCTTTTCACCTGTAGTAGACGATTCGAATGTAAATTTACCGTCTCCAGTAACTTCACCAACTGTATGCATAGGAGAGCGTTCACGATCGGCAACTTTTTGTAATTGCTCAACATGTTCTGCTTTGATTACTAATCCCATTCTTTCTTGAGACTCGTTTCCTATAATCTCTTTTGCAGATAGGGTAGGATCTCCAACAGGTAAGGCATCTAAATCAATTTTACCGCCTTTATTATCCACTTCTACTAATTCCGATAAACAGTTTAAGTGTCCACCAGCACCGTGATCATGAATGGAAACAATTGGATTAGCACCTGTTTCAATCATTCCACGAATAGCATTCATGGCTCTTTTTTGCATTTCAGGGTTTGAACGTTGAATTGCGTTTAATTCAATTCCGCTTTCAAATTCACCTGTGTCAGCCGAAGAAACAGCAGCTCCACCCATTCCAATTCGGTAGTTTTCACCACCCAATAAAACAACTTTATCTGTTACGTTTGGAACGTCTTTTAACGCTTCCTCTCTTTTACCATAACCGATACCACCGGCTTGCATGATTACTTTATCAAATCCTAACTTACGAGCGTCTTCTTCATGTTCGAATGTTAAAACAGATCCTGTAATTAAAGGTTGTCCGAATTTATTTCCGAAATCAGAAGCACCGTTAGAAGCTTTGATTAATATATCCATAGGAGTTTGGTACAACCAATCTCTTTCTTTCATTCCGTTTGCTTCCCAAGGACGATTTTCGTTTAACCTTGAATAAGACGTCATATAAACCGCTGTTCCTGATAATGGTAAAGAACCTTTACCACCCGCTAAACGGTCTCTAATTTCACCTCCTGATCCTGTTGCGGCTCCATTAAATGGTTCAACAGTGGTAGGGAAATTATGTGTTTCTGCTTTTAAAGAAATAACCGAGTTGATTTCTTCTTCTTGGTAAAAATCAGGTTTGTCTGCCGATTTAGGGGCGAACTGCGTGATTTTTGGACCTCCAACAAACGCAACGTTATCGCTGTAAGCAGATACGATTGTATTGGTGTTTTCGGAAGATGTCTTTTTGATTAATTTAAAAAGGGAAGTTGGCATTTCTTCACCATCGATAACGAAAGTTCCGTTAAAGATCTTGTGACGACAGTGCTCTGAATTAACTTGTGAGAATCCGAAAACTTCCGAATCCGTTAGTTTTCTTCCTAATTTCTTTGCTAAACCATCTAAGTAATCAACCTCTTCAGTGTTTAAGGCTAAACCTTCTTGTTGGTTATATGCAGCGATATCTTCGATGTCCATCACAGCTTCAGGTTTGATTTCAAACGTGAAGATGTCTTGATTTACATCATTGTACTTATGTTGTAACATCGGATCGTAATCCTTACTGTCTGTATCAATCGCTTGGAATTCTTCAATTCGAATAATTCCGTCAACACCCATGTTTTGAGTAATTTCAACAGCATTGGTACTCCAAGGCGTAATCATGGCAGCACGAGGTCCTACAAAGGAACCTTCTATTGTTGAATCCTTAACGACCTCAACGTCACCAAATAACCAGTTTAATTTTGAAACATCTGCAGTTGCAATTGCTTGAACAGTTTGAACGGCAAATACCTTTTGTGAAGGATTTCCAAAGAATGTAATCATTGCATCGAAATTTATGGTGCAAAAATAAAGCTTTTTAAGAGGGAAAACTACAATTAGGATTGAGGTTTATTAACAAAGTATGAAAATTATTAAAAACCCAAAAAAACAATATCATAGCAATGGTTTTTTAACTGTCTGAGTATTCGTCAAAGCTTTGAATATTCAAGATGCGGTAGTTGGTGACGGATTGAACAAATATCAATTTATAATTAAGAAAATACTACTGGATTTAATTTTACTAAACGTTTATTTTAGCGTTTTTCAGCAAACTTTTACAAGTACAGCTTCTGGTGATGAAATTTAAGTTCTCAATCGTGTGTTTTTGAAATCACTAAAGAATCTTATTAAGAATGATTAATTCGGTTGATTAATTGTACTAGTTATTTATTTTTAACACAAACGTTTTCGAGCTAAATATCTTTACCTCTAGAGAGTGAATTATAGTTTTTATCTCATAACAACAATGCAGTTCATTTCTAAATGAAAAATCCCTTTTGTTAGTCTTTACTATCTAATCTTCTAAGTTTGTCTGGACTACAGAAAGAACTTTGCCAAACGTATAACCTAAGCCTAACCTGAATTTATTTCTAGCAGTGTCAAATTTAAGAAGGTAACTACATCTTTTAAATTGATGGCATATTCCGAAATCCATACCAAATACGAATCTGTAAGGAGCTGAGTCAAAATATATTTTGTAATTACCGTTGTTGTAATAATGTAAAAAGTCAAACTCAGGACCGTAATAAAATTTCCCGCCAGCATTAACCGAAACCGTATGATTTCCTTTTTTAAATAAAGAATAACTACCGCCTAGATTTCCATTATAAAGATTAAATACTCCGAATTTAGATATGTTTACAACTTGATATTCTTGATAGTTTTGGTAAAAAAAAGCGAGTCCTAGTTGTATTCCGAATGACGGGCTGAATTTGTAAATGGCTTCAATACCTGGTGAATAAACAAATTTTGATTGTCCGTAGGTAAGCCAAACAGAAGTTGTGTTGGAAAACCCTTTCAAACCTAAAAGGATAAAACAGATTATGACCAGTATTTTAATCTTCTTCATCGATTAAATTATTGATTTTTTCTTGCATGAAATCGTTGCGCTCATTGTTAAACTGAATCAGCTGATTTATTTTTTTATTCCAATTGTGCTTCGTGATTGTGTTCCATTTTTTTTTGATGTCTAGTATATTCATATTCAATGTTTTCCATTAAATTTTTAATTATATACTTTACCCTTTCTTTTTCGAATACATAGTCAATAAAATAGGCGTATCTCTCAAGGAATTCATCTTTAAATTTATCATTTTTAATCATTTGGTTAAATAGGAAAAATCCCGATCGATGATCGCCTGCTAAATCTCCTAACCAGAATTCATTTACCTTGTTTAAATTAAAGCCTAGGTCAGTATCGTAAATAATCCAAGTCCATTTCCTAAACTCATAAGTAGTTCTATCTCTCCACCATTTTACGTTATTTTCTAATTGATCACCATTTGCAATGTAAGTTTGAGTGATAATATAGTCCATGTAACTCTCTACATTGATTTTTTCGGAAAGCTCTTCAAAGTTCTGATCGTCTTTTAAATCGTTGTTTTGAACAAAATGAATGACCTCATCTAAAAATAAATTGGTACTTCCGTCATCTGCTTTAGGAGATTGTTCATTCCCTTCTAAAATATCAACGTATTCTTCATTAACGTTGTAGGTGTATTTAAAGTGGTGAGGAGTTATCATATCCCGCATGTTGTAAATTCCCCAGTAATCGTTGTTTAAATAAACAGCGCTGGGTTTGTAGTTTTGTATTTCGGCTGCAGTAAACTCTTTTATTATTTGTGTGATGGTGGCATCCTTAATATGGGTGATTCCAAAATCGTTGCCTGAATTCCTTAAAAACAATCGTTTGTAATTATTAGCTGACTCTTCGCCGAAAAAAGGGTAGTCTGTATTTTTTTCTCCATATTCTTTACGCCAATAAATTCCAATAGACTTCATCGCGTTTGATCGAGTACAGTTTCCTTTTATTTTAAATCCAACTTTGTTAATATTTGTTTTTTCTCCATTTTGACTTAAAGTTAATTCTGCTGGAAATTCCCAGTTTTGATTATAGTTGGCAATGGAGTTGCAGTTTCCTAATGCTATCCCATTATTACCAATCACAAATAGTCCTGAATCCGGAGACCATAAATAGTCTTCATTTATGGTGATTTGAATTACTGTGATATCATGATCTAATTTCTCAAGTATTTGCTTTTTATTGCAAGAAGCAAAAAAAAGCATAAAAATTATTAGGGGGTAAAATATTTGCATTACTTAGCGTGTAATATCCTATCAAGAGTTTATCTTGTAAAGGTAAACAAGTTTATTATCTCATCTATTAAAAATTTTCAACTAATTGAAAATGAGTTTATTTTATAATAATTATATAGTTTTTATTTAAGTATATACGGGGTGTGTTCGTTCATTCTGCTGACTCGCTGGCATTGGTTTTACTCCGATCGTGAACTGATATTATAAGTTGGAAGTAAAATAAGATGTGTTTTACGAAATTATTGGTAGGTTTTTAAGGAATAGCAAAGATAATTTGGTTCTTCTAAATAATTGTATTTGCTCCTGGAGTTTACTAAACCAGCACTAAGAATGTCGGGTTTAACTTAGAAAATATTTTTCATCTAACTGAATATTGATTTATGGACTGTAACTGTTCGGTTTTGTTTCAGGTAACATAACAAATGCAATACTTTTAAAAGACACACTAATTTATCTTTAGGAGGTTTTATCCTTGGTATAAAGTCTATCAATTAAGATAATAAACCTCGATATACAAAATACGTATTCAAAAAAACACTCTTATTAACCTTCACAGGTGAACAAGCTTAAAGATTATAAGTAACCATCCAAAGTCATCGGCGTAGTACTATTAAACCTAACTCGACAAACTTTTGAAACATATACTCTCCATTTTTTTATTGCTGTCTTTAGTAAGTTCCTCATTTGCTCAAATTATAATAGATTACAACGACCCTCTAGCCAATGGCAAACTAATTCTACAAGTCAGAAATGACGAGGTGAAATATATTTGTCCCGAGATAATGGTCGAAAAAGGCTTGATGATTCCGTGTGATAATCAACCTGTTGTTTCTTATAATTACTTTATTAAAAGAGATGTTATCGATAGTAATTGGCTGAATGATGTTTTGCGAGTGTATGATGAATTTATTGATGTGTCAGGAGCTGAAGGTAAAACACCTTGGTTAAATTTTGAGAAGAAGGCAAGTCATTCAAATAAAGAAGATTTTACAAGTAAAGATCAAAAAACAGGTATCACTTACCGCCATCATGAAACAAGGAAGCATTTAATTGGATATACAATTGCTAACCCTAGAAAAAAGGTTTTTAACGATGAAAAAAAGTTTCAACTTCACTACGATTGGGAAGAAATGATAAAAGGGAAGTTTGAGTCATTTTATTTAGATGGCTTAAAGAGATTTCGGCATAAATATGAGATTCATAGAATCATGTCTATGGATAAAAATATAGAGGAAACTAGACTGGCATCAGCAAGTGATGTTAGAATTGTAGGATCTATAGATTCTTATTACCCCAATGGAAAAAAGAAAACAGTAGTTACATATATCGACCGACTTATAGCTGTAAAAGCAGAAGAGGATGTAGAAAGAAAAGTAACAAAAATAGTTAGAAATGGAGTTAAGTTGGAGTATTATAAAACAGGAAAACTTTTTAGTAGAGGTAACTTTAGTTTAAAAGGAATAGAAGGTAAAATCGAGTACTTCAGCCCTAAAGGTGTTGTAATTAAAGTAGAAAATTATAAATCCGGAGTTTTAAATGGAAAAGTAACTGAATACTATATTAGTGGCACCATCAAATCTAAAGGAGTATACAAAAATGGTCAAAAGATTGGTGATTTAGTGGAATTTGATGAAGACGGCAATAAAATAAATGTAGCTGAGTAGTTGCAATTGTATATTTTAGAAGACACTTTTTCAATAAGTTTTTTCAGAGTATTACCTTTAATTCACGACCAACCATTTCAAAAGCTATTAATGCTTTATTAAGTTGTTCCATTGAATGAGCGGAAGATAGTTGCACTCTTATTCTTGCCTTTTCTTTTGGTACTACAGGAAAGCAAAAACTAATGACGTAAACTCCATGATCTAATAGTTTTTCAGCGAATTCTGCGGCGAGTTGAGCATCATAAAGCATAATAGGGACAATAGGGTGTGTACTTGGAATAATATCAAATTTTAACTCCATTAATTTTTTTCTGAAATACAACGTATTCTCTTCTAACTTTTCGATTAGAGTTGATTGCTTATCCAGTATTTTTATTATCGAAATGCTCGTGCTTGCAATCATAGGAGCGAGCGAGTTAGAAAATAAATACGGTCTTGATTTTTGCCGAAGTAATTCAATTATTTCATTGTTCGCTACTGTAAAGCCGCCACTGGCACCTCCAAGTGATTTTCCAAAAGTCCCTGTTAAAATATCAACTCTTCCTATAACTCCGCAATACTCTATGGAGCCTCTACCTGATTTTCCAATTACTCCTGTGGCATGAGAATCATCAACCATTACTAGTGCATTATATTTATCAGCCAAGTCACATATCCCTTTGAGATTGGCAATTATACCGTCCATTGAAAATACACCATCCGTTGCAATTAATATTCTTCTTGCTCCTAAAGCTTGCTGTAACTTAGTTTCAAGATCCTCCATATTGTTGTTCTTGTAGCGATATCGTTTTGCCTTACACAATCGAATTCCGTCAATAATGGAGGCATGGTTTAGCTCATCAGATATAATAGCGTCGTTTTCGTTTAAAAGTGGTTCAAAGAGGCCTCCATTTGCATCAAAAGCAGAAGAATAGATGATTGCGTTCTCAAATCTTAAAAAGTCCGATAATTTATGCTCTAATTCTTTATGAATAGCCTGCGTTCCACAAATAAACCTAACAGAAGATAACCCGTATCCCCATTTTTCTAGAGCACTAATTGCATTCTTGATAATTGTTTTATTTGATGAGAAACCAAGGTAATTATTAGCACATAAGTTAAGCACATCAACATTTGACTTAGTTGAAATTAAATCAGATTGTGGGGTACTCATTGTTCGTTCTGATTTATATAAGCCTTGCTTTTTCAGGTCACTTATTTCGTTAGATATCTCCTTAATTATGTCTTTTATCATAGCTATGCGATATTAGAATTTTGATAATCATAGGACTTTATTTCATCAATAATGGTTTCTACCATTAATTGTAAATTATAAGAGTGAGACCAATTCCAGTCTTTCTTTGCTTCCTCGTCATTAATATATCTTGGCCATGAATCCGCAATAGCTTGCCGATGATCGGGCGCATAATTAATCACAAATTCAGGGATTATTTTTTTGATTTCAGCTGAAATCATTTGGGGACTAAAACTAAAACCAGCTAAATTATAACTAGTTCTTATTTTGATGTTTTTTGTTGGAGCCTGCATAATATTAACTGTTGCTTTTATAGCATCTTCTATATAAATCATTGGTAATATAGTGTCAGCAGATAGAAAACAAGAAAATTTGCCTGAACCTAGAGCCGAATGGAATATTTCTACAGCATAATCGGTTGTTCCCCCTCCAATATTTAATTGTGGACCAATTATACCGGGGTATCGTATAGATCGTACATCAACGGCAAATTTATGAAAGTAATAATTACAAAGGTTTTCTCCGGCTGCTTTGCTCACTCCATACATAGTAGTAGGAGTAAGGACTTGGGTTTGTGTCGCAATTTTGTTTTTTATTTCGCCTCCAAAAACAGCAATAGAACTTGGGAAAAAGAGTTTACTGACTTTTTCATCTCTACAAATATTTAAAATATTTAGAAGTCCATTAATATTGGTTTTCCAAGCTCTTTCGATATCGTTTTCTCCAGCACTTGATAAAATTGCTGCAAGATGATATATTTCAGTGACTTCATGTCGGCGTACGACACCTAATATTGATTGATAATCTAAAACATTTACTTGTTCATAGATTCTAAACTCGTTTGCGCTTAATTTAATATCTGATGCGATCACCTTAGCTTTTTGGTGCAACACAAGGTGATTGTATATTTGACTACCTACTTGTCCGCAACAACCTGTTATTAAGATAACTTTCTTCATTATTAATTTTTTAAGGTTAACAATGTGCCTGATTGCCAAACTGATATTAATAAGTTTGTATCTATACTAACGGATAAAACATGAAAAATGTTATTAATTATTACTTAAGATTAAACCTTTTCTTGTGTGTTTTAAAGGTTAAAAAAAGTAGACTTTGATTATTAAGGTCTTCTTAAAATTGTGAGTTGTTTAATTAAAAAGACGCTTCATAGTCTGAATGGGAGCAAACTTAACATCAAGCTTAAAATTCTCAATTTCTAACAACAAAACCTGTGCTCTATCCTTATCTAATTCTTTTAATTCACTTGGGCTATTTACTGATCTCCAAGCTAACTCACAAAGCTCTTGCACTTTTAAAGCAAGTAGTTTTGCTTCCATTAATCCTTGTGATTGATTGCCAACCTTTACGAATTGCTCAGCAGCTTTAATCCAGGTTGCTAAAGTTGTTTTAATTTCATCCCTATTTTTACAGATTCCAGTTTTACAGTTTTGACTAACCAAAGTTTCAAAATCGTTTGCTCTAAAACTCTCAGTATAACAAGCATCTACTAGGCGATTAAGAGGATAGTGTGTAGTGTATTTCAAGAAACGATGTCTTTCATATCCTTTTAACGGTTCTAATAATTGAACGAAAGGTTGAAATTTATTAACATCAGACTGATTCGATAATTGTTTTAGTAAAATAGTTTGATTAGTAAGGTGAATTAAGCCATGTTCTTCCAGTTGATTTGAAATCGCACCAACTTTATTGTAAAAAGCATTTGTATTACAATTCTCATTCGAACTCCATAATCTTTCAGCAACAGCAAGCGTAGCAGGCCAAATACGGGAGTCGATTGTTTTTTCGTTTACCAACTCGCTCCACATTGTGGCCTCGCCACCATAAATTAATTCCTTCTCAGTTTGAGTTAAATCAGCATTTAGAGGTAAAGGATTGTTTTCATAGTAAACCTTTAAGTCGTTTGCCATATCCAAATAGTAACCGTTAGAAAGTAAACCAGCATATCCTTTTTTAGCAAAAGAATAAAGTGACTCTTTACCTCTCCATGATTGAATAGCAACAGATACAGGAAGACTTTCTTCAAAAACCTCATCCCATCCAATCATTTTTTTACCATGTTTGGTTAGTATATCCAAAACCCTTGTATTGAAATAAGCTTGCAATTCACTATTAGAAGTGTAACTGTTTTTGTCTTTAAATTTTTGTATTTTCTTATTGTTATCCCAATCTATTCCTTTATTCTCATCACCACCAATATGTATATATTCATCAGGGAAAATAAGTGCCATTTCACCTAAAAATTCATCTAAAAAAGAGTAGGTTGATTCTTTGGCAGGATTTAAAGAAGGGTTGAAAATACCGTAATTTTTTTCAATTTGGTAATCTGCATTAGCCGAACTTAATTCTGGATACCCAACCAACCAACTTGTAGTATGTCCTGGAATATCAAATTCAGGAATTACACGAATTCCTCTTTCTTTAGCGTATTTTACGATACCTTTCATTTCTTCTTGCGTGAAGTAGTTCCCGTTACTGCCCAATTTATGTAATTTCGGGAATTTCTTAGATTCAATTCTAAATCCTTGGTCTTCGGTTAAATGCATGTGTAGTACATTCATTTTAACAGCAGCCATTGCATCGATATTTCTTTTAATTACATGAGTAGGAATCCAATGACGACAAACATCTATCAACAAACCTCTCCAAGGAAATCGAGGACTATCTGAAATCATACAGCTTTTAACATAGGCAGTTTTGCCTGTTCTTTGTATTAACTGTAAAAGTGTTTCTAACCCACGATAAGCTCCAATATTGTTATTAGCAGTAATGATAATTTTGTTTTGATTAACCTCTAATTTATAGCTTTCATCGCTTCCTAACTTAATCGTATCAACGAAGGTTTCTGTTTGAATTAAAATTTCATGAGCGCTTAATGTATCCTGTAGTTGCGTTGTATTTAAGAAAACACCCGATCTGTTTTGGAATCTTTGAACAAAACGTTGCACGTACTTATTTAACTCAGGAGAGGAGAGGCTTAATCTTATAAGTGTGTTTTTTGAAATAGTAAACGCTCCTTTCGAAGTATTAATTGATTTAGGTTGAGGAAGTAAATCTTGAGCTTTTGTTGTACTTACTATAATTGCAAGTAAAAAAAATATTTTTTTCATATGTATTAGGCTTTTACCTCTAATTTATTAGGTAGAAGAGTTTTACCAATCAAAGTTGTAATCAAAATTAATCCCATAAAAACACCAATAGTTGGAACTGTAGGTATGTCAAAAAGAACTGCTAACAAATGTCCAGAGATACAGCTGATTATTCCAAACAATATTGAGATAACCAAAAAGGATTTAAGTTTTCGTGTAATTAAATTTGCAAAAGAGGCTGGTATAACGAGCAGACCGATAACCATAATAGCACCAACACTATCAAAGCTATATACAGTTGAAATACTTGTTAAACCTAACAATAAGTAACTCCAAAAGGGAATTGAAATCCCTAATGTTTGGGCGAAACCCTTATCAAAACTTGTAATCTTAAAGCCTTTAAGTCCAAAACTAACAATGATCAAATTGATGATTGTAATGATGATTAAGTTAAACGTAGGAGTTGGAACTCCAACTGTTTTATCTACTAATGGAGTGGTGTTAATGTCTCCAAACAAAACACAATCAACATCAATATCAGCATTTTTGGCTTTTGAAGTAATTAAGATAATACCTACAGCAAATAGTAAAGTGTAGATAATTCCAATAGAACTGTCTTTTCCAAAACCACCTACACGGTTTAACCAATCAATTAATAAAATAGCAAAAATTCCAAATCCACTAGCTCCTAAAAGCATCCAAAATGAGTTGATTTCTCCAGATATTAAAAAAGCGATTACAATACCAGGAAGAACAGCATGAGACAAAGCATCACCAATTAAGCTTAGTTTTTTTAACACTAAAAAGCTCCCCAATAAACTACTGTTTATGGCAATGATACAAGCGGTTAATATAATCCAGAAATCAAACATTAGTCTTCGTAGGGTATATTTTGTTGATGAGGGTCATTTACTGGTTTACCCATTAATTTTAATAATTCAGCTTCTAATTGAGGCGTCATTATATGTTCAATCGTTTCAGCACTTTCGTGCACATGGTCACTTTGTATTTGCATAAATTTTTGCATGTACAATTCCCATAATCTGTGAATTCTAATAATTCGCTTTGCTTCAGAAATGCCTTTTTCTGTAAGCATCCATAAACTACCAGCTTTAATAGCTAGACCTTTTGTTTTTAACAAGCGTAAACCTGTTTTTAATTCATTTAAGGGAGTGAATCGGTAATTTAAAATCTCTTCAATCGTTCGGGCTTTGGTTGTTTCGGCTTCTTTCTCTCCAATTTTATACAAGTTCTTTAAAACGTTATCGGATAACATTTTCTTGGTGTTTTTTGAAGCTTTAATGTGTTTAGTGAACAGTCCTTTAGGGGAAAAGAAAGCAGAGAAAATAGCGATACTTGATAAAGAAACAATGATCCAAGGTCCTGTAGGCATATCAGGTGATAGGTAGGAGATGAAAACTCCAGCAATGCTACTAAGTGTGGCAAATAGCCCTGAAATTAAAATAGACTTTTTGAAATTTTTAGTCCAGAAAAAAGCGGATGATGCAGGTGTAATAATTAAAGCACTCATTAAAATAATCCCAACAGTTTGAATTCCAATGGCGGTTGATATAATAATTAATCCTGAAATTAACCCTTGAATAAATTGTCGATTTAACCCAATGGTTTTTGAGAATTCAGGATCAAACAATGCTATTTTAAAATGTTGGTAGAAGAGGGGGATAATTGTTAAGACTAAGGCACTCATTGTCCCAAATACGTATAAATCATTACGAACGATTGTGGCCGCTTTTCCAAATAAAAAATCGGATAATCCACTTTGGTTACCATTTCCTGAATGTTGTATAATGTTTAAAAAAATAACTCCAACACTAAACATCACCGATAGCGTAATAGCAATGGCCGCATCTTTTTTAATTCGGGAAGTTTTGGAAATCCAATCAACTAAATAAACCGCTATGATTCCAGCTATGATTCCACCTGATATTAAGTACACAGGACTTTTAACGCCTGAAAGCATAAAACCAATACAAATCCCAGGAAGGATAGAGTGGGAAACAGCATCAACAATCAAAGCTTTTTTATTTAAAACGACTAATACACCAACAATACCGCAAGTGAATCCAAGCATGATGGTCCCGAACAGTACATTTGTAATGTTGGTGTCCTGAAAGGAAAAAAAGTATATAAGGTCTTTCCAAAAATCCATTATGATTCTCTAATTGGAAATTGTTTTTCTTTATAAATCTGACCAATTTGCTCTAGCATACTTAAGTTTCCACCATAAGTGTTTTGCAATATTTCGGTTGTAAAAACTTCGCTTAGGGGGCCACTGGCAACAATTCTGGTATTTAAAAAGATCATCCAGTCAAAGTAATCCATTGCCGATTGTAAATCATGATGGACAACAAAGATTGTTTTTCCATCTTCTTGTAACTGCAACAATATATCTACACTTGCCTTTTCGCTGGCCATATCAACACCAGAAAATGGTTCATCCATAAAGTATATTTCCGCTTCTTGTGCTAGTGCACGCGCAATAAATACCCGTTGCTGTTGGCCTCCGGATAATTCTGAGATATGTCGATCAGCAAAATCTAACATTTTCACTTTTTTTAAAGCTTCAACTGCAATTTGCTTGTCTTCTCTATTTAAACGTTTGAACAAACTCTTTTTTCCATAGCGTCCCATTTCAACTACATCTAAAACAGTAGTAGGGAAATCCCAGTCTACGGATTCTTTTTGTGGAACATACGCTACTTTATGACGAACTTGTTTAAGGTTTTCATTTAATATTTTAGAAAACCCACTAGCAATTGGGATTAAACCCATAATGGCTTTAAGTAAAGTGGATTTACCCGCACCGTTAGGTCCAACAATTCCAACCATTTTGCCCTTAGGGATACTAAAATCAGCATTCCATAAAACAGGCTTATTGTCATAAGCAACAGTTAAATCATGAACTTCAACAATCGGGTTTTTAACTTGCTTAATCATTCGTTAAAGCCGTTACGATTGAGTTAGTATTCATTTTAACCATTTTAATATACGTATCAGCACCACTTTTCGCATCACCTAAACCATCACTAAAAAGCATTTTACCTTTTTTCAAGTTTAGTCCTTTTGCAGAACAGCCCTCCATGACAGAATTGATATTTTTTTCAGAAACTGAATTTTCGATAAAAATTGCAGGGATTTTTTTCGCTACAATAAAGTCGGTTAGTTCTGTAATTCCTCTAATCGAAATATCCGATGCAGTTGAAATTCCTTGAACTCCTTTTACTTCAATATTAAAAGCTCTACCATAATATCCAAAGGCATCATGAGCAGTAATTAACACACGAGAAGAATCGGGGATCTTCGTTACTTCTTTTTTGATGTATGCTTCAGTTTCTCCAAGTTGTTTTACGTAAACACTCGTAGCTGAATCGATATAAGCTTTGGAAGCAGGGAACTGTTTGCCAAATTGTACTCCAGCCAACTTTATCGATTCTGAAAATAGGTTGACATCATGCCAAAAATGTGGGTCGTAAGCCGTTCCGAAATCAGTAGTTGCTCTTAATCGCTCTTTAGGTACAATATTTCCTAATCCAACAACAAACTTATTTTTACCTAACTCATGTATTGCATCAACTAGGTTTGATTCAAAATGGATTCCGTTATATATAATACCATCGGCATTCATTAAATTTTTCAACTCTGAACTTTTACTCTTATAAGTGTGCGGATCAACTCCAGGTCCCATTAATGCTTTTACTTCAAAATATGCAGGGAGAATGTTTTGCATTGCATCAGCTATCACGCCAGTGGTACAAATTATTTGTGTTTTGTTTGATTCCGCAGCTTCTCCGCAACTTGATAAGATTGAGGTGAATAAAACAAGGGATAATGCATTAATAATTTTCATACTAATTATCTTTTGAAACATTTAAATTTTTTGATACTAAATCCGAAAATGTTAATTCTGTTTTATTATTAATTTTTACTTGTATAGATTTGTCAAATTTAAAAAAGTCTAAAACCTCAATTTCAGATCCTAATTTCAGATTAATTCCATCTAGGTATCTTAGGAAATCCTTAGAATCTTCTGATACACCTGTAAGGATAGCTTCTTCACCAATTTTAAGTTCGTTTAGTTTGAATATTTTAAGTTTTGGGAAAACACCATTTTTATCGGGAATAGGGTCGCCGTGTGGATCGTTTTTAGGATAGCCTAAATACTCATCCAATTTATCTATTAGTTTTGGAGAACGAATATGCTCAAGTTGTTCTGCGATTTCATGAATTTCATCCCAGCCAAACTCCATTTTTTCCACTAAAAACACTTCCCAAAGCCGATGCTTTCTAATTACCATAAGTGCAATGTTCTCGCCTTCTTTTGTGAGTGTAGTGCCTTGGTATTTTATGTAGTTAACTAAATTTTTGTCTGATAGTTTTTTAACCATATCAGTTACGGATGAAGCTTTGGTAGACAATTCTTCTGAAATTGAATTGGTGGAAACACCTACTTTATCTTTGCCACTTAATTTAAAAATTGCCTTTAAATAATCCTCAGTTGTGCTTGTTTGCATTTTGGGAAGTTTTAGCAAAGATAAAACAATTTTAGGGTTGTCTAAATACCTAGTTTGGGGGAGTCTAAAAAAAGTTGATCAATCTTGTATAGATTGTTGGAATTTCATTACAGGAAAATGGTCAAGAAATGAAAATTACTTATCAGTCTTTCCAGTTAGTAAATGGAGGGTGATTAAAAATGATAAAAAGTTGAGCGTTAAATTTTAACCGCTCGCAAATGAAAGATCTATAGAACACCAGACTTTTTATAAGAAGACTTTATGACATAAAACTCTGAAACAGATTTTTTGTCAAGGCTTCAAAATGAACGTTACTGTTAATTGATTTGATATAAACAACTTTTAATTATAATGCTAAACCCTGTTCTTGATTTTGAATTAGACTTTTGACGTTGTTAAATTCAGTTTTAGTACCAAAAAATAATTCAATAAAATCGGGGTCATTGGACAATATGTGTAATGATCTATCGGCTATTATTTCGTTAAACGCTTTAACTAACAATTCAACATTAATTTCATCTTCTTTATTCTTAGGGTAAGCAAATAGGGCCTTGGATTCGCCAATCATTAAAATAGAGTATTCATTGTTTTTGAACTCCGATTTTATAGCAAGGTTTGTTAAACTTCCTTTTAATTGATTTGTAATACCATAAATTAAAAAAGAATAATCAATAGGGGCAGTTGAGGACCATTTATCTATTGTGACTATCTGATTATTGTAATGAAGTATGTTTTTAATCAAGGCGTTTTTCCCTTGATAAACTTCATTATTTTTGATTTTTGTAAGCGTGTTCAAATCAATAGAATCGGTTACTTCCAATTTAAAAAGATCCAACACAATTTCATCATAAGTTTCAGGTGCCGGTTTAGGAAGCATAGCTTGTTTTTGCATTTGTTTAATTAGCTCTTCATCTTTAATATATTTTCCACAATTCTTCATAAACTCTAAACAATTCATTTTTTCGAAAATGTAATGTATTTTTTTTACAACATCAGGGTTTATGATTTTATGTTTTTCCATCATTTGAATTGTCTTGATGGGGATAAGAGTATCTTTTTCCATTGCATAAACCATCGGTATGACTGGAATACTTTTTAAATATCTTTCTTTATTAGCTAATTGCTCCAAAAGAATGGGCTTTGTTTTGTTGTTTTTTGATCGCACCATATTTTGAAAAACCTTGCGGATGAAGATCCCATGCTTAAGGCATATACTACTAATAGATTTGGCTTTTTCACCTCCATTATCAAGCATCATTTTTACAAAAGATTCAGCCATTGCATTCTTGTCTTTTTTTTGTTTTAAAGCAGAAATGTCTTCTGGGATCACCCATTTGGATTTATAAGTTAATAATGCAGCTGAAATTGCTTTTTCTTTAATGTTTTTAGATCGGGAATATGAGAATTGTCTTAATCCGTCGATAATATCTTTTTGTTGAGATTTAATAATTTTCTTACTTTTTATCAAATCAGTTACTTCGTCTAGTATCTTTTCGTTTTTACCTTTTCTAGCAATCCAATAAAAGTATTTCCCTTTCTGTTCTTCTTGTCCGTTGTGGAAACGATCAATAAAAGCATCTTCGTAATCTAAATTTAAAATTCCAATTGTACGTATAGCTTTACTCTCAATAGATGTTTCATTAATTAGATTTAAGATGTTTTGTTCAATCGTTTGTTCTTGTAACTGGTATTTAATTGGTTTAAATCTTAAAAACTCACTCAAGAAAATTTTGATTTCACTTATGTTTTCCGAAGTGAGAAGATTGTTAATTGAATCGTATACTAAAGAATCATGAGCAATTAGTCTTTCGGCAAGGCTTAAACTGTCTAGTCTTAACCTTTCTGCAGCGAATTTTTCGTTTATAATCTGAAGTTTTAATTCATTAATCTTTTCAAAGTCAGTTATTGTTTCAATCTCCGGCTGATTTTCAAGCGGTTTTGTTTCAATTTCTTTTACCAACTCTTTTAAAGCAACTGGCTCAGGATCTTCTCCACAAGAGTAAAGAATTGTCGAAAGTAATATTATAAGAAATGAATTTTTCATAATAAAATGGTTTAATTTTAATTCACAGCGTTGTAAAAAAATAAAATTCCATAATTAACTTCGCCGAAGTGGAGTAAAAAAACAAGCTATCTTTCACTATTACTTTAGTAATTTTTATTAGCCCCTTCGACTTAAAATTAATTCAAATATAGGTTTCTTGAATTAGCTATATAAAGATGCAATATAAGAAAAGGTTTTTAAAATGACATTTTTTCTTTATTTAAAATAATAAAAGGGATTAAAGGTGTTAAAAAGAAGCTTCTAATGCTCTTAAGAACAATTCTTTATAATTACAATTGATATCAATGTAAAAAGTTTACTAATAATTTGTTTAAACCTTAATGACAAGTATTAGTCAAGCTCAACTAAATTAGTTAAAAGAATTGTAAAAAGAATTCAGATTTTTGAATAAACACAATGCTCATAAGATTATTAATTATAGGTATGAAAGGTATTTTTCTTTAGTATGATATGTTCAGTAAGGTGAAAATTTAAGGTTGACTATGATTTTAAAAACTTCCTCGGTTATTATCAAAGATAGCATCACAGTTGCTGTTATTTAATACCCAAGAAACAATTTTTACCTTGAATTATTCGAAAGTAAGATAATCATCTCATTTCGTATTATTTTGAAAGATTGTTCAGCGTGATGGGTTTAAAAAAAAACTTTTTTAACTAAGTTTTATAAAATGTAATTGAAAAGAATTTTTTTTGAAAATATTGGAATGCAAATGACTAAAGGTTAATGAGTTTTCCTTTATAAATTGTATTTTTGTGGTATAAAATTCTAAGAAAATGGACAATCACAAATTAGAGTTGTTGAGAGAGAAGTTGGCTGGAGAGTTACATTTCGACGAAGTAATGCGAACATTATATGCTACCGACGCTTCTGCTTATCGTGAAATGCCTCTAGCTGTTGCCATTCCTAAAACAGAAGACGATTTATTTGAATTAGTAAATTTTGTTCGAGAAAATGGTTCGTCAATTATTCCAAGAACTGCAGGCACATCTTTAGCTGGACAAGTTGTTGGTGGTGGAATTGTTGTTGATGTATCCGTCCATTTTGGAGAAATTTTAGAAATTAATAAAGAAGAACATTGGGTTAGAGTTCAACCTTCGGTAATTCGTGATGATTTAAATCGGTTTTTAGCAGATTACGGATTGTTTTTTGGACCAGAAACTTCAACCAGTAGCCGATGTATGATTGGTGGAATGGTAGGGAATAATGCATGTGGTGCACGATCCGTAATTTATGGAAGTACCCGTGAACATTTGTTGGAAGTTACAGCAATTTTAGCAGATGGAACCAAAGCTGTATTCAAAGATTTAACACATGAAGAGTTTTTAAATAAAGTAAATGGAATTGGAGTTGTAGGTGAAACTGAGAATCAAATTTACTTTGATATTCGTGAAATGTTATCTAATGAGGAGAACCGTGCGGAAATTGTGCGTGAGTTTCCAAAGAAATCTATACCAAGAAGAAATACTGGTTACGCGCTTGATTTATTATCAGACTCTCAACCATTTGACAAAAATGGAGATAAATTCAACTTTTGTAAGTTAATAGCAGGTTCTGAAGGGACACTTTGTTTAATAACGGAGGTGAAAATAAACTGTGTACCAGTATTGCCTAAAAATGTGGCAATGATGTGTCCACATTTTGATACAATTGATGCTTCTTTAAGAGGGACTTTAGTTGCTTTAAAACATAATCCATCTCAGGTTGAATTAATGGATGATATTGTTTTAGAGTGTACAAAAGCAAATGCCGAACAAAAAGAAAATAGAGTTTTTGTGAACGGAGATCCTAAGGCTTTATTAATGGTAGAGTTGCATAGAGAAACTCCAGAAGAATTAGAGCAATCCTTGAAAGATTTAAGAGCTTCTTATGAAGAAGTTGGTTTAGGATATGATTTTCCCATCTTATATGGTAGTGATATTAGTAAAGCTTTGACATTAAGAAAAGCCGGTCTAGGGTTACTGGCCAACATACCTGGTGACGATAATGCTGTTCCTGTAATTGAAGATACTGCGGTTGATGTGCAGGATTTACCTGATTATATTGCTGAGTTTAATGTGATTATGGAAGGGTACGGACAAAAGTGTGTGCATTACGCCCACGCTGGATCAGGAGAGATTCATTTACGTCCGGTTTTAAACATGAAAACTGAAGAAGGACATCGATTATTCAGGAAATCTGCTGAGGATATCGCTACGCTTGTAAAAAAATATAGAGGTTCATTGAGTGGTGAACACGGGGATGGTAGGTTAAGAGCCGAGTTTATCGAAAAAATGGTAGGACCAAAAAACTACCAATTATTAAAAGATGTAAAGAAAAGCTGGGATCCAAACAGTATTTTCAATCCGAACAAGATTGTTGATGCACCACCAATGGATACCAACTTAAGGTATAATCCAGGGCAGGACACACCGGCAATCGAAACTGTGTTTTCGTTTGAAAAAAATGAAGGCATTTTAAGAGCTGCTGAATTGTGTAACGGATCAGGTGATTGTCGTAAAAGTGAACAAAGTGGAGGAACAATGTGTCCGAGTTTCATGGCCACTAAAAATGAAAAACACACAACAAGAGCTCGTGCGAACATTATGCGCGAGGTTTTAACTAACTCAACCAAACTAAATAAGTTTGACAGTGAAGAAATCAAAGAAGTGATGGATTTGTGTTTGAGTTGCAAAGGTTGTAAAAAGGAATGTCCATCAAATGTGGATGTTGCTAAACTAAAGGCTGAGTTTTACGAGCAATACTATAAAGATAATAAGGTACCGTTCCGATCTAAAATTATTGGAAATGTAACTGCTGCTAATAGATTGGCTGCAACTATGCCAGGTGCTTACAATTTTTTCACGTCGAACAAAACGACTGGGAATTTAATAAAAGGAATAATGGGGTTCACAAAAGAACGTCCAATTCCTTCAATGGCAAAAGAGACGGTAGAGAAGTGGTATAACAAAAACAAGGCTACTAACTTTGGTGAAAACCCGGCTAAGAAATTAGGAAAGGTTATTTTCTTTACGGATGAATTCACCAACTTTAACGATGATCACGAAGGTAAAATTGCCATTAAATTATTGGCGAAATTAGGCTTCGAAGTTATTGCACCTAAAGTGAAGGAAAGTGGTAGGACTTGGTTAAGTAAAGGCTTAGTTTCGCAAGCTAAAAAACCAATTATAGAAAACATTGAAATTTTAAAAGATTTAGTTTCTGAAGGCACTCCTTTAATAGGTATTGAACCAAGTTCTATTTTAATTTTCAGGGATGAGTATTTAGATTTAACGAAAGGAACCGAGCACGAAGCTGCTCGGAAAATTGCGGACAATACGTTTTTAATGGATGAGTTTTTGAGTAAACTGGTTCAAGATGGATTGGTTACTGAGGATATGTTTACCGAGAAGGAAGAATTAATTAAACTACACGGCCATTGTCATCAAAAGGCATTATCAAGTTTAACGCATACTAAACGTATGTTATCGCTTCCTAAAAACTATACAGTGCATATTATACCAAGTGGGTGTTGCGGTATGGCAGGAAGTTTCGGGTACGAAAAAGAGCATTATGAAACGAGTGTTGCAGTAGGAGAGTTGGTGCTATTTCCAACAGTTCGTAAACAGCCTAGCGATGTAATCATTGCTGCACCTGGAACAAGTTGTCGTCACCAAATTAAAGATGGAACTGGAAGAAAAGCATATCATACCGTTGAGATATTTTACAATGCTTTAAAGTAGATTTTTACAGATATAATATCGAATCGAATTACAAGGGTAAGCTTAGCTTACCCTTTTTTATACTGTCATGCCGGACTCGATCCGGTATCTCACCGAAAAACCTAGGCTCTAGGTAACAAATATAAGTCATCTCGAACGGCAGTTCGCCAATCTTATACTTTCCTTTTTCGCCAGACAAGTCATATAAATTAAGCTTTTGTTAGTTTCGGGTTAGAAGTAAAAAAGGTTAAGTTATGAATCTAAAATATCCTCTCCAGCTCTAGGTTTTTGAGGTTTTCGAGTTTTTAAACTTAGATAAAAGGCTTGATAGGTTACAGCAATAAGAAATAATAGAACTCCGACATGAGGAACTAAGTCTCCTACTTGCAAATAACTCACAATAATCACAATTAAGGACAAACAACACAATATTGCCCCAATTAATCCTAAAACTCTAAAAGCTGTCTTTCCATACCTAAAATGAAGAAAAGGAAATACAAGAGCAAGAGCAATAATTATTAAACCAATTAACATCATCAAAATAAATTAAAATTACTTACTAAAAATGAGTGTTTAGCTGTTTGTAATATAGAATTACTCAAGAAAAAAAACTTTATTTGTTAAATAAAGAACACGGTTTATTTCAAGATATTTTCTAAAGCAGATTTTAAATTTTTATATTGAAAATTAAATCCTTTGTTAATGAGTTTTTCAGATGAGACTCTACTTCCTTTTAACAAAATTGTACTCATCTCCCCAAACACTAAGTTGAAAATAAAACTAGGGATATTTGGTAGCCAAATTGGGCGCTTCATTATTTTACCAATTAATATAGATAAGTCTTTGTTATTACTATGTTGCGGAGCTACAGAATTGTAAACACCATCAATTGAAGAGTTGGTAATCATGAAATTTATTATGCTACACATATCAGAAATGTGTATCCAAGGAACATATTGTTTCCCGCTCCCAACAATACTCCCTAAGCCGAATTTAAAGGGTTTTATTATTTCGGCCAAAGCTCCACCACTATCAGAAAGAATAATACCAATTCTTGCAATACAAACTCTTTTGG
>ERZ1039804.615-NODE-615-length-22663-cov-8.722930_pt1 | contig 22663 bp, 27 predicted proteins | sample MGYA00383089_ERZ1039804 | MGnify/ENA primary metagenome ERZ1039804 (study PRJEB29581, sample SAMEA5548359) | metagenome | biome: marine; feature: coastal; material: water | depth 1 m | study: Short-term variability in the microbial, nano- and picoplankton dynamics...
ACCGGCAACGGCAGCAGCGATGGGCCGTTTGTCTACACAGGGTTTAGGCCAGCTTTTTGGCTAATGAAGTCAATATCAGATGCAACGCATTGGGTTATCTATGATTCAGCTAGAGAAACATTTAACGCAGTTCAAGACCAACTATTACCTAATGAAGCTAATGCAGAGGCAGCATCTGGTAGACCTGTGGACTTTTTAAGTAATGGCGTGAAAATTAGATTTAGTTCGTATCTTAATGATTCTGGTCAAACCTACATCTACCTCGCCTTCGCCGAAAACCCATTCAAATTTGCTAATGCACGATAGGAGAAACTAATGCCGTGGAAATATAGCGGAAGAATTTTAAGGCCGGGTAAGGCTTGGACAGATAATAACGGAACCTTACACTCCGCATTATGGATGCGTTATGATGATGCATGGAAAACTAAATACGGAATTGTGTGGGAAGATGCTGCTGCATCTGAAGAGCCATTTGATAACAGGTTTTACCACGGCAGACAAGCTGATGGTACGTTAATACCTCGTTCACTAACAGATGTCAACGAGGTTGATTCTGACGGTAATCCTATTAATGACATTGACGGCAATCAAATTGTTACACTTGGATTAAAGTCTGTAGCTATAGCCCAAGCCAAGACACAAGCGGCGGGACTGCTTGCGCCATACGACTGGCAAGTCATCAAAGCAACAGAAATTGAATCTTACTCCGTGCCGTCAACCGTTACAAATTATAGGGCTGCAGTTCGCACTGCTAGTAACAGCATTGGAACAGCTATTACCAATGCAAGTGACCTTGCTGCGTTTATGGCATTGTACGACACGCCTGTTGATTCAGATGGCAACCCAACAGGTAACGCACCTATCAATGACTGGCCGGATACAATTTAATGGAAGTATCTAGCATGATGTTCTGGAATATTATTCTTACGCTGGTCATAGCACCTGCGTTCTGGATGTTTAGATCAATGATGGCAGAGGTAAAGCGTATAGATATATTATTAAACAGAACACGAGAAGAATATGCAACTAAGAGTGAACTTAGAGATGATATGGCAAGAGTCATGGAAGCATTACATCGTGTCGAAGATAAATTAGATAGAGCATTACAAAAGGACTAAACAATGGCAATGTTTAAAGCATTTAAGCCTAGTGGCATGGAAAAGATAGCACGTTCTATGGGCTATCAAGGTGGTATGGATGGGTTTCAAAACTATCTTTCACAAGACCCTATGCGACAGCAACAAATGAGTAACTTTCAAAACAAAGCTATGCAGATGGCTAAAGGTGGTGTGGTTAAGATGAACACTGGAGGTACTATTACTGATTTTAGCGTATCTCAAGCTAAAAACCCAGCAGTACCAGTAGGCGGTGTAACGCAAGCAGTGATGACTCCCTCTGACGCAAGTCAGGAAATTGCTTCTGGAACAGGTACTCTAACAGGCTCTGTTCAAGTTCCTACGGCTACGGCACAAACATATCAATCTAGTATGCCTACACAAACGGGTGCTAATCTTATGCAAGCGGATACTGTTTCTGCTGAAGTAGATGCAGCAGTAAATGCTACTCAAGCGGCGCAAGCTAACCCTAACGATCCTCGTTCTCAAGTCACCGCTGCTCAACAAACGCAATCTTCTGTAGGTAATTTACAGGCAGCGCAGGGTAATGCACTTCTAATTAATAATCCTGTTCAACGTCAGATACAACAAGGTGAATTAATTACAGGCACAGGAGTGGATGCAACTAAAGCTGCGCAGGTAGCTGCACAAACAGATGCTGCTGCTGCACAGGCTAATCCATCTGGACAGGCTATGGTAGCCACACAACTTGATGGACTCATGCAACAGTTTCAAGGTGGTGCTACACCAGCATGGGCTGCAGGAGCCATGAGAGCCGCTACATCAGCTATGGCAGCGAGAGGTTTAGGTTCATCATCTCTAGCAGGTCAAGCTGTTGTACAAGCTGCTATGGAGTCTGCAATGCCTATTGCAATGGCAGATGCACAGACAATATCTAAGTTTGAATCACAGAACTTATCTAACAGACAGCAGTCAGCCATGCTTGCTGCAGAACAACGTGCTAGGTTTATGGGGCAAGAGTTTGATCAGGTATTTCAAACAAAGGTAATGAACGCTAGTAAGATTAGTGACATTGCTAATCAAAACTTTACTGCAGAACAGCAAGTACAGCTAGAGAACTCCCGTGCCGCTAACACAATGAACTTGGCTAACTTGAGTAATCAACAGGCTCTTGTAATGGCAGAAGCCTCTGCATTAGCCCAGCTTGATGTGGCTAACTTAAGTAATCGTCAACAGGCTGCAGTGCAGAACGCACAGAACTTCCTACAGATGGATATGGCTAACTTATCAAATCGTCAGCAGACAGAAATGTTTAGAGTACAACAACGCACACAGGCTTTGTTTACAGATCAAGCTGCAGAAAATGCTTCACGTCAGTTTAATGCATCTAGCCAAAATCAAGTTGACCAGTTCTTTGCTAATCTAGCATCTACTACTTCTCAGTTTAATGCTACACAAGCTAATGCTCAACAGCAATTTAATGCAGGTCAAATTAATACAGTAGAAAGATTTAATGCTGAAATAAACAATGGACGTGATCAATTTAATGCCCAGAACCAGCTTATAATTGCACAGGCTAATGTCCAATGGCGTAGACAGATTGCTACAGCAGATACTGCAGCTATTAATCGTGCTAATGAATTAAATGCAGCAGCAGTTCTGGACATCAGTAAAACTGCATACGATAATTTGTGGAGTTACTATTCTGACACAATGGAGTGGGCTTGGAAATCTGCAGAAAATGAGATGGACAGAGTTACGACACTTGCAACTGCTAAGATTGATGCAGATGCAAGATCAGACATTGCAGCAGAAAACTCTTCTTCGGCGGCTGGCACGGCTCTTGGCGATTTGATTGGTACGCTTGGCACTGTATTGATTCCAAAGTTATTCTAGTTATATTTTATAGGAGATAAGAATGGATACTAAAAACTCAAAGGGTGCGTATAAAAAATATGCAGATTTGTCTTTCATGCAAGACGAAAGCAAAAAAGAAACTGTTAAGTCAGGACTCTTGACACCGACAAAAGTTTCTGATAGAATGCAAAATTCTAACCTTGAAGAACCCGCCTATAGAATTGCTAAATATATAAGTTCTATACGAGCATTAAATCCTAAAAAAAATATGGTAAGTTAAAATGAATGTATTTGAAGAACAATCTTTGGATGCTCCTATTCCCGGTATGGGGCTAACTGCTGGTCTAGGTGATCGTCCTTGGCAACAACCGCCACGCTTCGCAAAAGTCGAAGAAACTGTAGACTATTATATAGAACGTATGTCCACAGATGAGTTCACTGAAAAACTTATTTCTACTCTTGAGATGGGAGTTCCTGTAACAACTGTTGCTGATGTTATGAACATAACCAGTGTTATGGAAGGTATTCATAGCGTTGATGTTGGTATCCTCGTAGCCCCTGTACTTGTCGAGTTTATGATGTTTATCGCTGACACGGCTGACATTGAATACAATACAGGTTTAGAAGAAGAAGAGGGTCCAAGTAAAGCGGCTATCAACAGGGCGTTAGGTAAGTTTAAAAAAGAAAAAGCAGAGCAAGAAAAAGAAAAGCCTGATGATGTGGCTGCAGTAATGTCAATGAGATTAGAACAACAACAAGAAGAGCCTGTGGCTGAAGAGAAGCCTATGGGTCTGATGGCACGGAGAGCATAATGGCATTTTTGGGTAGTTTTGGAAAACTGTTAGGTTTAGACGATGTTAAGACTAAAGATGTAGTCACAGGCGTTGCTAAAGGCTTTAACCGTGGACTTCAAGACAGCATGGACAAAACTGATGATAACATTAGTCGTTTGTCACAGTTGCGTCTTGAACGTGTTATGAGAGATCAACAGAAACATGATACAGACTTGGCAGCAAATTTAGAAGTAATTAAAAATATGGAAGGTATGGTAGGTGATGCAGATGCCGTGGGGTATTTAATACAAGAGTATGGATTTGCGGAAGCCCAGAATGTAGCAGCGGAATTAAACCGAAGAAAAAAAGATTCTGGCGGTAGAATTAAACCTTCAGAGATTTTGGGCATAGAAAAATCTACAGGCGGTGCTGTTAATGCTATGACTTTAGCTAATTACGTTACACCCTCAAAAAGTATAGCTTCAGCATCTGAATTTGGTGACGCTGGCATTGGCATAGCTAGTTCTTTATTTGGCTACGGTAAAGATGAATTTAAAAAGCGTTCTGATGCAGATATAGCAGCAGCAGGATATGCAGATAAAATTGGTAAAACATCCTTGACAGATTTGCCTACTATAAAAGGCAAAGATTTATATGAGTGGCAAATTTATACGTCTGATAATCCTGCAAGACAAGCGGCAAATTTAACAACCATAATTAGTGATTTGTCAAAGCAACTTCCTACTGCTAGTTCTAGTGAAAAAGAGGTAATACAAGACGAATTGACCGCCGCGACAGCAGAAAGAAGTTTGTTAGAATTAGAGTATGAGTATCAAAAATCTTTGGAGATGAAAGGTAAACTAAAACCTATGAAAGACACTGAAGTAGCCCGATACTCTAATACTATAGATGGCTTAGTGGCTACTGAGTATGGTTTAGCAAAGCCAGATAGCTGGACCTACGATAGTTTTACTCAACAAAGAGTGTATAATTACAAAGGTATGACAGCTTTAGCAAAAAAAGAAGTACAGGCCGCCAGTGCGGGTATGTTACGTGAATTAGACAAAGCGCATATAGCTGGAATGTCTGCTTCAGAAATCCGATATTATGTTAGTCGTGCAGTAAAAAATAATCAAGTGTTAAATTTCATACCTGCAGATGGTATAGATGATGATCCTACTTTTGAATTAGTTCCAGATTCAACATTAATTAATACCGATTTGACTGACGCAAATGGTCAAAGAGTATTCACAGGGTTAAGTTCAGGTACAGCAGCAGCACCCGGTGCAAGTGGTGCAAGTGGTGCAACAGGTGGTTCGTCATCATCTCCGGCAGCTTCTTCAACGGCTGCAACAGCAAGTGTGTCCAATCCGCAAGTTTCTGCTATTCAACATATTGGAAATAAAAAACAAACATATCAAAGCACTAATAATACCATTGATAAAGTTAAGATTGTTACTGATTTACTGAAGCAATTAGATAATATGGCTGCAAAAAACCCCGCAACAAATCAACCATATACACAAGCAGAATTAGAAACGGAACTGAGTAGATAAAATGGCAGTATATAATCATTATCAAGAACTAAACAAGGATGTTCTTTTACAGGAAGAAGATTTTATTAATGATGCCACTTATTTTTTACTTGACAGAGGTGGTTATACACCAGAGGAACTAAGATCGGATGAAAAAGTTTATGACGCATACATGGAACACTTCCGTTATCAGAATGTCAATGAAGTAACTGCACTCAAAGACTTAAACTACGCCCAAGATTCTGACGATCAAAGTCGTGCTAGAATGGGTAGATTGATGGACACCTTTGATAAGATGGATAGTGATCTAGGGACAGAAGCTGCCTTAGATTATCTTGGCGGTGTGTTTACTGCACCCTCTACTTACGCTGGCATGTTCTCTCTGGGAACAGGCAAGGCTGCTGCCCTCGCTGCTAATCAAGGTGTTAAGATTGGTATCAGGCAAGCATTAAAGTATGGAACCCAAAGCGCAGCAAAAGCTGCTGCCATTGATGCGCCTATTGCTGCTGGCACTGTAGCTGCACAAGAAGAAACACGTGTGCAGACAGGCATAAAAGATGAAATAGATATGACCAATGTTGCCTTGGCAGGTGGACTTTCCACTGTAGCCTCTGGCGGTATTGGTCTTTTAACAGGTACTAAACGTGCTTTATCTATAGGGGCAGCAGAAGAAATCGCTGAACAAACCACGCAAAAGTATGTTGCAAGAGTTGAAAAGGGTAATAAGAAAGCCGTAAAAACTTTAACTAATGCTAAAACATCCAAAGTGGGAAAGGATTTTCTTAAAGCTGTAAAGACTAGTCTTGAAGAGGACATAGTAAAGTATGCAAAAACAAAAGATGGCAAGTCTCGTATGCTGCCTCTTGCAGAAACTATTCCAGATGAACTTAAAGCAGGTGAAAAAATACGTCTTGCAAATATAAAAAGCAAAGGCAAAACACTTGAGCAAATGGAAATAGAAAATATTGCTTCTGCTGCATCCATGATAGACGACAAGATAGGTGATCTGCCGGGGCTACCAAAAGGCAAGTCAGAAAGATTTACATCTCGTCTTGTACGTGCTTTAGCAGAAGCAAAGCCCGAAGAAGTAGCAAAGTATAAATCTATTTTAAATGAACACAATCTTACTTTTGATCAGCTTGGTCCTTTGTTTGCTGCTGAAATCTCACGTTCAGCATCACAGTTGGGTACTTTAAGTGCAGCCAAACGTAAGAAAAGTTTTAATGAAGCATTTGAATTGTTAAATAGTCTTGACGATAGACTACAACGAACTGGCCTAGACTTTATATCTAATGATGGTGTCTCTACCACCACCGCTGCTGCCAGAACTGCATTGAAAGAAGAGCAGGAAAAGCAACTAGGACACATGACAAAAGGTCTAAATGTAATTAGTCACATAAATAAAGCACGTGTGGGTTTAATGACTGTGCAAGCATCTACCACTGTACGTAACACCACAAACGGTTATATGCGCAATTATGTGTATGCGCTGGACAATCTTGGTGGAAGCGTAGGTAATTTTATCAGTGCAACGGCAAAAGGCGTTGGTGGTCTTGCCAATAAAGAATTGCGTGAATCCGCTATGGCAGATGTACGTATGGGTGTAGCACAATTAAAAACAGGTGCGCAGTCTGCTCGTCTTAAAGATATGGTTCTTGGAACTGAATCTACTGACACAGCAGCTTTGTTCCGTTTAATGAGAGATAAGAAGTTTGGTAAAAACAAAGTAGTCCAGCAGCTATTTCGTGAGATGGCTGACATTGGAGAACTAACAGGTAGTGAGGGCGGCTTCATAGGCGTTGCTCGTAAGTTAAACTACTTTAACACCATGTCAGACAATATGTTTAAACGTGCTATATTCTCACGTGAAGTAGACAAAAGCATAAGAGCCAGCCCAATTACTGCCATAGATGATGCAGGTAAAGCCATAGAGATTAAAAGTCTTGATCAGGCTCTGAGAACAGGTAACTTTAAACTAATTGATGACTCTGTTTTTGCAAACGCAATGGACGAAGCATTTGAATTTACATATCAGACAGGTAAGTTCAAAGGAAGAAAAGGTGGATTCAATACCTTTGCTAATGGTGTAATTGAGTTTGGTAGCAGTACTCTTGGTTCTACAGCAATACCATTTCCTCGCTACATGATCAATCAGTTCCGTTTCTTTTATGAACATACCCCTGTTCTTGGCATGGTAAACTTCGCGGGTATCCTAAACAAAAGCGGTAAAGCTGGTGAAAAAGGATTAATCGTAGCTGATGCAGAAACTCTAGGTAAAAACATGACAGGCTTGGCCTTGATAGGTGCTTTTGCTGGGGTACGTGCTGCGTTTGGTGATGAAACTACAGGTGCATATGAGTACATAGACCCCACTACAGGCTCTCTTGTAGATGCACGTGCATCACTTGGCCCCTTCTCAGGTTTTGCTCTGATAGCCGATTTGCTATACAGATACTCAGGGAAAGGTGATATTCCAAAGTGGCACGATAACGACAAAGTATCTACTGCTGCAGGTTATGATACAAGAGAGTTTATACAGGCATTTACAGGTGGTCAGGGACGTGCAGGTACAGGTCTGCAAATGATTGATGGTGCTGTAAACGTAGCACTTGAAAGCAGTGATGCAGGTTTAGCAAACCAAGCCTTTATGGAAAACGTAGCTAAATACTTTGGCAATACACTAGGAACTTTTGTTGTAGGTGCGGGTGTTCTTAAAGATGCTGTCGCTACCGTAGACCCCGAATATAGAAAGTTAGCGGATAACACAGACGTAGATTTGTTTGAGTATTTCCTAAAACAATCGTGGAAGTCGATGCCTCAAGCACCGGATGAAGAAGGATTGCCTCGTCTAGCTTCGCCTACACGTTCAGGTGGTGTGCGTAGGTTTAATCCTTTTATAAAGCAAATTACTGGTCTTAATCCTCTACAGCGTAGAACTGTAATTGAAAGAGAACTAGACCGTATGCAGTTTGACTATGTTGAAATATCACCACGTAAGATTCGCCTTGATGCTCCAATGAGCAATGAGGCACGTGAAGAAATGGGTAAGTTTGTAGAAAACGACTTGTTTGCTTACATAAAGTCGCTTGATTACAAATCTATTCCTACAGATAAATTAAAAAGGTTGGGCTTGAAAAAAAGATTAGCGGCAGGTAGAGGTATTGCTAGAAGCATGATGCTATCGGAAGGAAGAGCAAACACAAAATCAGAAGCATTGCGTATTGCCCGTGCTAGATTTAATAATCTGAATAGTGATAAACGCGATATTCTAAATGAAAGATATAAATTAAAATACAATAATACTGGTGCTAACAGTATTGTCGAAGATGAAGCCTACTGGTTTATAGACGAATAAAAAAGGGGGCAATTAAGCCCCCTCTTTCATAACAGATTAGTAACCCATATCATGACAAAACTATTACTATCTGTTATCTCCATCTCCTTGTAAACGGTTCCTAGCTTTCCTGTCTGCCAGCTTGTCAAGATTACCTTCCATAATGCTACCAAGATTCATGTCCACTTCCTTTGCAAGCATAGCGCAGTACCATAGGACATCCCCTAACTCTGCACCTATCTGGTTCATCTTATCATTGTAGCCTTCAATATCTGCACCATCACGTATTAGCTTCTTAACCTTATTAGCAATCTCACCAGCCTCACCAGTAAGCCCAAGAGTGATATACTCAAGGGCTTTTTCTTTTGGGAAGATGGCAGTCTCAGCAGCACGTATCTGATATTCAGTGGCTGTAATACTACTCATCATTTGTCTCTCCTTCATCCAGTTGTTAGCTTCCTGCTCTAGCTTGTTCATTACTTTGTACCTCTTCTAGCTGCTCATAGTAAGCATCATTCCAACCCCGTTGCCACTCACGTGCTTGCATTGTATTTGGGTCAATAGCAGAACGATGTTCAAGGTATATATTTTTTGTACCTACTTTAGTAAGCTTACCACCCCGCTTAAAGGCATCGTAGCCCCACTGGTATTGAATACGCAGTGGAGCATCGTACTTACTTAATCCGTTACGCCTCAATTTCTTCTCCTTTTATTTGGTAGTTGAAAAGTTTAATTGCAGTCACTTTATCCATCTTGAACCATTCTCCCTTTCTGTCTTGAGCAAAGTGTTGAAAAATCTTATGCATCTCGCGTTCTTTCTTGTGACGATTATCTGTAGACATGGTAGCCACTACTTCGTAATCACGAAAGGGTGATGATGTCTGATAGCCATTCAACCGATCTTCAGCATTAACAGCCTTACCAACCTTTACCCAATCAGGCCAAGCAGAATTGGAGATGATATAAACCTCACCCTCATTAACGCTTTCAATCTTAGTGTGTGACCATGCATCGTCTAGTGATTTGTAACTACCCGGCTTGTGCAGCGGATGCTCTTTGGGGATGTACTTACCATTGACAAACATGCGTGTTACATTCTTACGTGCATGTGATTGCACACGTTCACGTTTACCGCTTGGGCGAATGTACCACCATTCACCGTCTTCAAAACGGGCTTCTCCACGTGTGTAATGCTCTAAGTCTACTTCTTTCTTTTTCAGTGTATCAAGCATCATCTTTCTCCTTTTTTTCTGTGGTAGGGAAATATTTAATAAGCATTTCTAACTTGTCGTGGTAGTTAGCTAGTTTCTCAAGTTCTAACTCTATGGTTTCCATTATATCAGAATGTTCACCAATACCTATTGTGTTATTCATGTATACTTCTATATTTGCTTTGTGCTTATTTATACCACCAACTAGATGGGAAGTCTGTGCATCAATCAACATGTTTCTCATTTTCTTTCTCCTTCTCTTTTAGTTTCTTCCACTCCTCGTAACTAGGATGGCTACGTGGGGGGTTGTACTGTACCCAACCATCCCCACGCTTCCATACCAACTTATCACTACGCTGCTTCGATGTCAACTATTTCACATACCCCTGCAGTACAGGCTAACTCACGCCCACCTGAAGTTGTATCCTCTTTCTCAAACTCTTGCAGCAATGACCAGTCTACATTCTTTGGCATCTTTGTCAAGAACTCTTTGTAGTTTTCTTCATCTGTATCCTGATAAGGTGCTTGCTGATATGTATGCTCACTGAATGGCAGGAAGCTGATACCAGATACCTCATCAAAATGTTCGTACACCCAAGAGCCTACAGCCATCCACTCATTCTCTTTGACTGAGATAGTGACTGATGGTTTGTGTTCACACCAGTGACGCTGATATGCAAGCCACAACTCAAGCTGCTCAATAGCATTCATCTGTGTCCTAGTAATTGCACCAGAGGGTGACTTCATAGGGAAGCTGAACACTGTTGTGCTATCTGGCTTCATTACATCAGGCTCTGCTGGTATACCCTGTGACATAAGGAACTGTGTTAGTGGGTCTTTATTATCGCCACGTACAGTACGAATGTAGTATGGGTTATGCCGTGCGTGGATACCTGACGCAGCGTCAGTAAGCTGTGACACAGTGCCGCTAGGCTTAACACAAGTAACTGCAGTAGACTGTGGTATTTTAAGCTGTTTCGCCATAGCTGCATTAGTCTGCACTGCAGTATCACGTAGGACTTCCAACATCACCTCAAGCGTATTGCCTGTTGTTGATGTTACTTTATTATCCATGATACCTGTCAGTGATACACCAAGCAAGCGTTCTTCTTCTGTGTTCTTCTTCCACACATTACGTAGGTACTTAAAGTTAGTCAAGGTAGCTTGGAACGTACCCAGAATAGTAGCTAGGCGTACCTTTTCTTTGAGTGTATCTACTGTGTCACTTTCACGTACAACTACCTCTGACAGATTACAGAACTGGTATGGACGTAAGATAATCTCACTGCAAGGGTTACACCCGAAGTCATGGTCAGTCTCACGTCTACCATTCTTAGCAGCTTGCTTGATAGCTGACTGCCTGTTGAAGATACCACGTTCACCTGACTTGCTGTCGTACAGAGACAACCACTCACGCATGAATGTACCCATCTCAGGCTTAGTCTTGTATGCCACAGAGTTATTAGCCAACGCACGTTGTCCTTCATTCTCCCACCACTGACCTGACTTAGCATGTGCCATCTGGTCATCGTTAAGATTAGACAATGAAATCAATGCGCTACGGCGTACACCACCTACGACTACAACCTCACCAATCTTACACATGATGTCGTGACACTCGATTGGGTAGAGCCTACGTCCTGCCGCACCCTTAAACTTCTGTACAACAAACTCAAACAACTCAACCAGAGGCTGTGGGCCTGATGCCCTACCGCCAAATGTCTTGAGGCGTTCACCTGCTGCACGTACTTCAGACACATCCCACTTGGGAATCTGCCCAGTATACAACATAGCAATCAGTTCTTTGAGTGACTTAGCCCAACCCGGACGACTGTCACCTACCTTGATTATGGTGTCTGTGTGATGGAAGTCTTCATTCACAATGGGTAGTTTCTCAATGCAATGACGTTCCACAGAGAAGCCTACACCTGTGCCACACATGAGGATGTACATAGTCTCATCAAACGCACGTGGGCTATCCACAGGTACGTATGAGCAGTTGTATCCACCTACGTGGCAGCGGTCTAGGGCTGGCCCTGAAGTCATCAATGCCCTCATAGAAGGCATGATAGCTTGACTAAGTACTGCTTCTTCTAGTTCACCCCTCAGTGAATCAGAAAGCTTATAGCCGTGATTGCTAGACAGATGGCTAGCCATGTAATCAAAATATCTTGATACAGTTTCACTCCATGTCTCCCTTCGTTGTTCATTTTCTTTCCATCTTGCATATCGGGAAAGAGCAATAAAGTTTTGGTAGTCTGTTGGTAATTGGTTGCTTATCATTTCATTACTCCATAATAGTTCTAATGTTTCGTATGGTAGCACCTTCAATATCATAAAAGTATTCTTGGATGCTTTCCTCTATTTCTTCTCCAACCTGTCCATCTGCTGGAACAGGGTATTCTTCATCGTCAATATCTATGGTAATGAACATTTTAACTCTCATCATTTGCCATAACCTCTTCTCGTAGTTTTTCTAAATACCAATCGGCTTTATCTAAGTCTTCCAATGGTTTCAGTTTATAGTCAAATCTCCATAGATACTTCATTATATTACCCTGTAAATAATATTTAAAGTTAGGTCCAAGCATAGCTTGAATAGCAGCTATACATTCAATACCAGATTGATTGTAGTGAGGTGGACTATTGACCATATCCACATTACCCCAAGCCCTTTTACCCGACTGCTCTGCTTCTTCCATCAACTTCATATATGTCTCGTGTCTACTCATGCTGAACCCCCTGTCTTGCTGTTAAAGGTAAGATGTACGACATTGCCATCGTAAGTTTTCTCTACGCCTACTTCTTCTTCCAAATCTACATCAATCTCATCCTCGTTGTCAATAACTTTGAGTACATACTCGTGAACAATATTCCTTATTTCCTCTACCTCTTCCATTACAGGGACAGCAGCACACAGCATTTTAGCAAAATGCATAACTTGATAATAGTCTTCGTCATCCAAAGGATTGTCAGGCATAGCCATTATGGATATATCAACTTCGCCCGACCATTTACCATCGTCATCAGCGAATGGTCTGACACGTATAAGTAAGTCTTCATTCTGTACTTCTTTAGATAGTTTGTCAATCATTTTCATACTTATCTCCTTTTTACTTTTGTGCCGCCAAACTTAATAAACTTTGGATGCTTGTTTTTACCTTTTTCCTTTAGCCAATCTTCTGGTATGATTCGATCATAGTATCGAAACCCATTTTTAATACACCAATCTGCATACGAAGATTTAGCACCTTTACTTAACTTACACTTACTATTAGTAAATACAAAGCGAATGTCAAGTTTAGGATGTTGTTTTTTTATGGCGATATGTTTGCGTCTATCTGCCGCCATAAACCTGCCTTTTGTTTCAACTATAATACCGTTATTTAATACAAAATCAGGAGTGTAGGTACGGTAGGCTAGGTCTTCCCATTCAATCTTTATTTCTTCATACATGAACGTGTGATTACGTTCCTTGAGATAGATTGAAACTGTATGCTCTAGCCCACTACGATACCCATGTTTGATTGCTGCACGTTTTGCTTTATGCAGCAATTACATCTCCTATGTATGAGGTTACAGGTGGATTCTTTGCTTGCGATTTAACCGCTGCTCTTTCTGTTAAAGTAGGCCAACAATCAAAACGATAGCTACAAAACCTGCACCCATTGTTAAGTACTTGATTACCTGTCTCCTTACCTCTAAACTTCTCTGGTACTGGTTCAAAACATCTTTCAAATTTATTCTCCTTTACTGTTTTAACGGTCTTTTCTATTTTACCTATTTCTTCTTCTAAGTCAAGTCCTGTAGCTGGTATGTATTTAAATGAGCCATTTGCTTTATTTACAACCCACCAACCACCGACTTTTTTACCAGATGCTTTTGCGTATCCAGCCAACTGCCCGACATATCCGAAACCATCACCTGCTGCGAGGGTGTCGTAAGAATCAAACTTGTTTCTGTATGACCAATCTGAAGCTGATTTAATATCATCGACAGCATCGTTAATGACAATATCATATGACCCATTAACAACAGTCCCGCTGCAGTCAAGGCTAACTTTTTCACTATCTTCATACTGTACCCCCGCTTCTTTAAGAACACCCTTAAAGACAGCCTCAACGATGTCTCCAAGCATCATGTTCATCATAAATGTATTTGGAAATGGTAACGCAACTTCTGGTTTATTTTTTTCGTACCAGAGTTGGCAAGTGGGACGACCTATATTTGACATTCTTAATCTAAAATCGCCCCTCTTCTTACCACTGCCAAACTGTCTGCGCATTGCATCAGCAACATCATTAGCTACTTGCTGAATGGTGTCATCAGAGATAGTGCTGTCACCTTTGACAGCATTCTCCATGTACTGATGTAATGCTAGTTCAGCAGGATGGTTCATTATGCCACCTCTTCTTCTACTTCAATATCAACCATTGTGTCAACAACATCAACATCTTCATCGTCCATGTGTGAGTTAGCTTTTTCTGCCCACTTACTTACGATGTAGTCATTATAATTGTCAACCCAAGATAGGAAGTCACCGAACATTACTTGGTCTTCATCTGTAATATCAAGAGTACTTGACATATCCAGAGAAGCTACAGGCACGTAAAAAGATGCACCTGTTGGTATCTTTCGTTCAGAAGTATTAGCCGTGATCATATGCTGTACTGGAAGACGCTGCCTTTTTGCGAGGGTGTTAAAACACGTACCCATTTCCTTAAATGCATCACGATTGTCTACTTCCCAAATGAATGGGGTAAGGGGAACATCGACAGGTTCACCTTTATCATTCATAGGATCAATCAATTCAACTGTACCAAGAATAACGCGAACACGTTTAATTGACTTGATTAATTCTTGCATCTTCTCTGGCAGAGCCTTGAAGTCTTTGACATACCCCGCAGGTTTTCCGCAGTTGAAACTTCCTTCGTTATCTTTCAAGTCGATATTCAGGTCATCAGCCATAATGCTTTTGATAAAGCGATTTGGTGAAGATGCACCGCCGTTAACGTACCGCTTATACATGAAGCGTTGCAGGAATGTGCGAATCTTGACAGAAGTAGCATAGTAAGTCGGGCCATCTGGAATCTCCAACTTGTATGCACCACCCTCAATAACTTCCACGTTTACCTTCTTGCCCTTTACTTCAGCGATACCCATGATAGGTGCGTGATTAATGCGAAGCCTAGCTAAAGAACTGGACTTACTTGAGGATTTAGCCTCATTAGCAATGCCCATAGCTTTAGCCATAGCTGCATAATTATTCGTGTTTATTGTTGTCAATTGTGTCATATATTATCTCCTTCCATAAGTGAATGAGCCATAGTTATATCAGGTTACATCCATAGTGTCAAGCCAATTCGGACCAATTTTTGCTTCTAAAAGTAGCGGCACATTAAAGTCAACACCCCAACGTGCAGCTATAAGTTGTGGTAGTACGTTATTGGTTTCATCTATAACATTGATTACTTGAGATTCCTCGTTTGGATGAACATCAATAACAATACTGTCGTGTACGGTATTCACTATACACGACTGCATACCCTTTAGCAATTCATCTATGTGTAGTAAGGCTATTGGCACAATGTCTGCTGTAGCAAACGACTGCACAGGGTAATTTTTTATCTGCGTAAAGTGTGAGACACGTCCAGTAGACTTACGTACTACATCAGGAAATGCAAACTCTCTACCGCTAGGCGTAGTTATCTTTCTCGTATTCAGAGCCTCTTTAGCCAATCTGGAATGCCAATCTGCGACTCCTTGGTATTTTTCTGTAAAGTGTTTGTAGTACTCTGCTTCCGCTTTTGTTCTGCCGTATCCTGTTGCGCCGTAGAGTGGTGCGAAGGTATGCGCTTTCGCATCCTGCCTATTCGTAGGCTGACCAGCATTGGTAATAACTTCAGCGGTATATGCGTGTACATCAAATCCAGTAGATACTTCTTCAATAGCAACCTCATCTTGTGATAGGTAAGCAGCGGCACGAAACTCTAACTGTGCAAAGTCAGCTTCCATTACCTTGCCACCTGCAAATCGTGACACAAATACTTTCTTTACAGGAAACGTGCCGCCACGTGGCATGTTCTGCATATTAGGGTCTGCACCAGACAAACGGCCTGTTGATGTACGATGTTGTAAAAGACGTACGTGAAGCAGCCCATCGTGTTTGGTGTGTGTTTTGATGCCATCAACAAAAGATGACAGGTAAGTATCGACAGCGGATAGCCGCCGTACTTTATGCAGGAAGTCTACCGCATCTGTCATGCCTTTACCTTTAGCCGTAGATTCCAGCAGTTCTAGGTTAACCTTACTGGTTGTGAAACCGTTTGCGCTTGCCCACTTTGCTGATGGTGGCTTGAATTTAAAACCAGCTAGTGTATCAGTTGGAATGAATAGAAACCCTTCACTACCACACGTATTGCATTTACTAGGTTTTGCAAATGGCTCCCCATTCTTTTTAGTCTTTCGTATGTATCCTGACCCGCCACAATCTTTACACTGTTGTGCAACAGTTCGATACAGTCGTTCTGTTCCCTGCAACATCATCTGATGAAAAGCATCAATGCCCATGTATGGGTCAATCCTTACTGACCAATCATTCTTGTCAATAACTTTACGTCCATAGATAACCCAAGACAATTGCTCTGGGCTATTCAGATTGATAGGAGTATCGCCCATTACTTTACGAACATGCGATTGTAATTCCTTTTGTAAGGATTCCTTCTCAGCCTCAAACTCATCCCGCACACTGTCAAGTACAGACAAGTCAACCTTGAATCCGCGCTGATATATACGTGCAAGACAAACGGCAACCTGATTACTTAACGTAACGGTATCCATTAACCCTGCGTCCGAAGCCACATTTAAACGATACATTAGCTTATCAGATAACTGCTGCGTAGCGTGTAGATCAGCAGACAGGTACTCACATAACTCGTTGTATGGTATGTCTCGTGTACTGTAACCCTGCTTGAAGTATTCTTTCAGGGTGTCTTGTTTCTTGGTATCTAACTCGTAGCGTTCTGCACAAGCCTGAAGCGTTAGCGGTTCTTTTATCCCACGCTGCAAGACGTACTCAGCCAGCATTGTGTCGAACACAGGGCCATCATAAGTAAAACCTGACTCCCATAACCACATCAAATCGTAAGCAGCGTTGTGCGCAATGATGATAGTAGCTTGGTCAAGATACCACTGCACACGTTCATAGTAATCTTTTTGGCAGGGTGCATCAGCATGGTCAAATGGAAAGTGCTGCTCAACGCCTTGGTCAGTAAGCACACCAACCATAGTCAGTGAGTTCTCTGGCTCAAACGGGTCTAGGTGCATTTTGCCATCACGCTTAGTGACGGTGTTTTCTACATCAAGTGTTAGTTTCATTCTTCCACTCCTTATATACGTAGTTATCAACAAAATGCTTTAGGTTATTCTTGTGCCTATACCATTTGTTCTTTCCTAGTATTCTCCAATTGTTGTCAGCAAGACTAACAATAAACTTTCTATTAACTAGTGCTAATCCATAATCGTAGTCTTCTACTACACCGCAAAGCTGTATTAACTCTATTAGCTTTCTTATTCGCTGTGCTTCTCTTCTATGTCTGTTAGAATACTGCAGCTTATGGTCATTGTCCTTGGCACACTGCTTGGCAGCTTTTTCTGCCTGTATTAACAGCCACTCTAAGTCGGGTATATCTGACTTTCTGTACTCAATGTCTTCTCCGTCACATATACACTCTTTATCGCTTTTGATCATACTGTGTACCTCGCTGTTTGGTATTGTAATTCACAGTGTACCACGCCATGCCAGCCTGTCAACTTGTTTTTAACGACATTCAAATGACGCTGGGTGTCTTCTTCATCTTGTCCATCGACTACAGGGTTCTTTGCAATCAATACCATCAAGTCAGCTTCAGCAGCCTTACCTGTGCGTGAGCCTTCCATCATTGATTGGTTAAGCAGAACCTTACCTTCTGCATCAGCAGATAGCTGCGACATATAGAACATGGCACAATCATGCTGTTTGGCGATCATACGTGCGTGTACTGCATTAGCTTTTAGAGCTTCATCCATACGAGCAAAGCCCCCTGTCTTGGCAAACTTGTCACCCATATCAAGCAGAACGATATCCGGCTTGTATGATTTACAGATTGACTCTACCCAATTCATATCCCGTCCTGTGGCATCTTTAACCTTGATGCGTTCCTTGACAGGTGCATACAACTCACGTGCTTTAGCAGGATTATCTTTTACCTCACGCATGGTCATGCCTGTTGCAGCAGTCAGGTATCTAGCACCCACACGGTGATAGCCTTCCTCATTACATAAGACGATGCAGTTCGCACCTTGATGGGCGAAGCCGCCCGGTGCAGCAATCAAGCTGGCGTGGAAGGATGTCTTACCTGTATTTGGTCTAGCACCAATCTCAATCAAGTGTCCAGCATTCACACCCTCTACCTTACGTGTAAGGCTGGCGATATTGAATGTCCAACGTGCCTCAAGATCATTACGTGCAAGCAGTGTTTCAATCTCAATGTCATCCCACTCGACATTTAAATTAGGGGTGAAGTCATCACCATACTGCTCAAGTAGCATACGTAGTGGCTCAAGACTTGACTTGTCACCATTTACATAGTCAAAGCCTAGATTGGCGATGTCCTCGCCTACTACCTGTTGAAATAGTTTAGATAACACTTCTTGTGCCACATCACTACCCATAGGTGTCTCACCTTTGATCTTGTGAAACAGGGCAGAGTAGGCTTGCTTCTGTGCTGTAGTCAGAGTCGGATTGTTAGACATAAACAATGCCTCAATCTCGTCAGGTGTTACAGTGCGTTCATATCTGTCCATAGCGGTATCAATCGCCTGTTTGATCTTACGAACATCCTTACTGAATAATCTGTCAGGACAACGTGATCCACGGTGGTCATCGTAGAACGACCTATTCATTAAACTTCTAATTAGTGATAATTCCATATAACTTCTCCATATCTTTGGGGTTACGATATTTCAAATCGTCATTCAATCGTAGTACACGAACATCGTTCACGTGTCCACGTAATTCTTTTGCCATGACCATAGTCTTCGGCAGTGCATCGGGGTCTAATGCAATTACGGCTGTTGAGAACTGTGCGAGATACCCTTTATGCGACTCTTGCAAACTTGTTCCAAGAAGCGCAACCCCGACAAAGGATTCAATGCCACCAACCACGGCTGCACTCACACAGTCCTCAACAACAACTGCGACTTTACCACAACCATATGCGTATGGCAAGCCACTTTTTCCATATTTCTTCCATTTAGGTAAACGATACCCAGATAATGATCTGCCTGTGCCATCTACAATACGGCCTTCGTGTATGACAGGGAATACTACACGGCTTTCCTTTACGTCATACAACAAACCTAATTCATCTATGTCCAAGCCCCACGTATCACACCACCGATTCATGTGTACATTGTCACGATGCGGTATGATGTAGGTAGGCATTTCAAATGGCGTAGCTTCAGCAAACTCTTTAGCCCCCTTAAAGCCAGCACGTATATCATCCACAGATAGGTGTACACGAGTACCACCCCTTATATTACAAGATGCCTTGTAGCAATTCCATACAAGGGAACCCATGTTATTGGTCACTGTAAATGTCTTGTAGCCACCACAATTAGGGCAGTCCAACCTTTTTGAACTTCCATTTGCAATATCCATATCACTTACAATGTTATATATATTATTCATGTAGTATCACCTTCCTTTGCGGCACTTGCTATGCTTATACCATGTGATTTTCTAGCTGTCAATGCATTATTTGCGCTTGACAATGTATTTTTTAGATATGGTTTAACCGAACTAGGGTTAGCATGTCCTGTAACCGACATAATTTGTGCCATACCGACACCAGCCTCTACCATCTCTGTTGTACCTGTCCTTCGTAAGTCCGACAGACGTAATTCTTTTGACAATCCGGCTGCATCCATAACCTTACGTGCATGTAGAGGTAACTTATACATACTGTATGGTATAAATGACCCCGCACGAGGCTTTGGTCTAGGTGCAACATACTGCTGAAACCCAAAGTCCTGTTCTTGTTGTGTTAGCATGTCAAACAAATCATCTTCTATAGGCAGGTGTACCTCTGCTTTACGCTTGGATTGTTCGATGTACACTGTCCTAGCCTCAAAGTCGATTGCATCCCACGTGAGTAAGCGCATATCACCTAGTCTTTGACACCATTCGTATGCCATGTGTGCAATCAAACCTATGTTACGGGTGCTAAAATCGCCGTAGGCGGCTGTTAAGAACTTCTGTACATCTCCCCTACCCCAAACAACCTTACGCCTGTCCACGGGGCGTTTACGGATATTTGCAAAAGGATTTATCACACAGAGTTCCATTCGTAGGCCGTGATTAAAGACGATGCGAGAAGCAGATAGCAAGTGGTTGGCTGTTACCATCCCCTTCTCACACCATAAATTATATGCAACTTTAGCTATGCGTGTAGGCAGTTTAGTGTAGTCATGCTGGCAGAGGGGCTTGCCCTCTACCTCTGTGTTGAGTACGACATTTAACAAGTACTTATATTGTGTCTTAGATTCATCACGTAAGTTCTTGAAGTCGTAGGAAGAATAGTAGTCTTCCACTAGCTTAGTTAGTTTCATTACGCTGCAATAGCTTGAAACTGTGGTGCGTCAATCCACTTGGCAACTTCCTGCTCACGTGACCACATTGATTGTGCGGATGTATCGTTGCCAGTATTGCGCAGATTAAAGCCATTGCGTTCATCAGCGTAGCTTGCATAGTTTGTAAAGGCAGAGTATAAAGCCCACACATTACGCCCACGAGTGCTGACCTCTTGGTTATATAAGGTAAACATTTTCTCTGACTTACGTTCTGACTTGATAACAGCGTCAAGTAAAGACTTGACATCTACAGTCATAAGGCTTGTGTCTGCCCAACGCTGTAGCTTGTCGGCTGTCTCATAGAAGTCTGTGACAGATGACTGCAACTCTTGAATAAATTTATCCAAGCTGAAGTTGCTAGTATTCTTACGCTTGATCTTGTCGTAGTCACCAGTGATCATGCCATTGGTGCAGAAAAAGTCGATAGCACCAAAGAAAACCATGTTGCTGCACGAACCATCAATGCCGTGTAAGGCAATGAGTCTGGGTGAAATGGTAGTGCTATGCTTCTTTGTCTCAATCTTACGCAAGACATTTGGCATAGTCATATCCATCATAACCCACGCATTGTTACGTGCAGTGCGATAGTTTATGTTCATGCTGGCACAAAACTCTTCACCAAGATGCTCAGAGATTGTGTCATGTGCTTGTGTAAAAAAGTCACCGTGTGAAGCGCAGGTAAAGCCGTTGCCTACGATACCAAGATATTCACCTGTGTTCCCATTGATGACGTACTTGGACTTGTTAAACTTGGTTGGCTCATACTGCACAGGGAAGTTGATGTTCTCAGGCAGTAAGTTATTTCCTATAAAATCTAATGGCATGGTTGTTTCTCCTTTCATACCGTCAAGTGATATTCTGTTATATCAGTAGTGATCCATAATGTCAACTACCAAATTAACGATGTAATAAGACAAAACGTCAGGTAGTAGACAGCAAACTCAAATAAAGTCATTAGTCTCTCAGATTGAATTGCCATTGCAATTTGTCCATTGCATCGGACAGTTCTTGTAAGTCATAGGCAGACACCATCCTGATACCACCCATGTCGGGATACAAGGCAACGTCAAGCACCTTGTCTAATAATTTGTTTATGTCAATCACCGCCGCACGTTGATCCATAGTCAGCTTGGCTATCCTGTTTCTACGATTGATACGTTCTTTCTCACGTACATTTTCCCAATGGGCAATGCGTTCATCACTTGTCATGTTGTGTAGTTTTTTAGCCATCTTCTAACTCCTTCTGGAACTCAGTCCATGCTGCGGTAAATACCTCGTTGAAACTGTGGTAGTTGGCATCTTCAAAGGCAGCAGACGCTACCTCAAAGATGTCCTGCCCACTCCATTTAAGTGCTTGCGATAGGCGTATGCCTCTGATTTCATTGTCATTCATTGTCATTCTCCTATGTTTATTACTAAGGGTTTGTTCATCCAGAATGGTTTGTTTCTGCCCTTGTTATACCTAGCGAAACTACTCTTGTCAAGCGTATAAAACGCACGATACGCAACGATAGGCCAATCCTCATTTGTCTTGCAGTCATCGTGTTCACTGAAGCATTGTGGATGCGGTGTCATAAAGTTAGATACGTCAGGTATATATTTTTCTGCCTCAACCAGCGCATCAAAGTGACGCATAGACTTGTGACCGTAGTTCACACTGCCATCACTTCTAGCCACATAACGATACATATATTCATCATTCATAGCTTTCATAAGACGTACAGCAAACCTGTAGTTGATGCGGGTTTCCCTAGCCCATATAGTACATGGGTGGTTCTTGTAGGCTATCTTGTATAAGCCAGCTTCCTCTGCAAACTCAGGCGCATGGATACGCACGGCAGTGTTTAGCATCTGTGCTTCTTCCAATACCATCTTGCATATGTGCTGGTCACATAGTGATTGTGCAATAGCCTCTGGTGTATTGTCAATGATAAACCTATTCATGCTCACCTCCATTACCTCTGCCTAGCCCACCGAAATACTGTGGCTTGCGTCTTGCTGTTTCAAATACACCTGCCGTAATGAACACACCTGCTATCAGCAAGGCATGTGCTATGGCACTGATACCAAACACAGTGACAGAGCCGACAGACATTCCAAAGATAATACACCACATCCAAGCCAGCAACTGCATGACCATGTGCCGTGTATTTGTATCAGGTATGTGTGACAGTGGGTTGTGTTTACTGTCCATGATTAGGTTGTA
>ERZ1039804.617-NODE-617-length-22617-cov-16.288139_pt1 | contig 22617 bp, 25 predicted proteins | sample MGYA00383089_ERZ1039804 | MGnify/ENA primary metagenome ERZ1039804 (study PRJEB29581, sample SAMEA5548359) | metagenome | biome: marine; feature: coastal; material: water | depth 1 m | study: Short-term variability in the microbial, nano- and picoplankton...
AGGCCAATGATACTGTTACGCCTACTGTGAAAACTATCGTGCATTTGCTAATCTTGTCTATCATTACTTAACACCTCTAAAATCATTACTTAACATAATATCTTATAAAAACCTTGATATGTATATATTTACCTTGTTTCTGAACACTTGCTACTTAACCTGTTCAAAAGTATTACATAACGCTTAAACTCGTTTATATCAGTTGAGTACATCATCTTCCCTTAGCGATTTGACTGCCAAAATATACCTCAACAATCAAGGTCGCCCACTGAAATACCTCATCTAGTTTAAGCAATCCTTTGACTGTTACATACTCAATTCTATCAGGTGTAATCTCAAATCCAAGCAAACTAAATCCTTTCTCAACTGTTGGTATGATAGTTGGAACATCTAAGAATACAGGTGCTACCTGAGTGAATACAACTAGACTCAGTATAACAAAGATAATAACTCGTCTGTTAAGCGCACTCATTGGCGATTCTAGGCGCTCTGCTGACCTTGCTTGGTCAATGTTATGAGTTCGGGCAACAAGCGCTTCTAATTGAAGTTTCTGTAAGTCTGAAGATGCTTGAGACTTTAATGCTAATAACTTAGCAAAGAACCCTATCGCTATAGGTAGGATGTTTGTTAGTAAACTAATCATCTAAACTCTTAGTCCACTTCTCAATGCGTGCCATAAAAGCGTTGCAAAAGTATTTAATCTTGTTCAACATCGTTAGTTTGATGTAGCGACCTTTGCTGTCTCTTACTGTTTGGTTTGTTCTAGCCATCTTGTTCTCCTACGCACATAATAAATAAGGTGCAAATAGCGTACAATCAGCAAGTAGCACCACCTCGTAAATCATTTTTCTTGCCTAAGCGTTTTCCAAATTTGGTCAATCTTCTTAGATTGCTCACGCATCTCATCTTTAAAGTCTTTTAAATCTTCGTGGTAATCGTCTTTCATCACGAACTTTTGGTTTAAGTCAATTTGACAAGAAACCATGTTGCGCTCAAGTTGTTTAACATCACTTGCAAGACGAGATAACCAATAGCCACCACCTGCGATTATCGTTGCTAATAAAAATTGTATTATCTCTACTAATTCCATGATTTAAATCAACTTTTTTATTAAATTATGAATATTGTAATTAAAATTAGTGATTTAAATCAACTTTTTTATCCTTTTAAGTAGTTTTTATCCGTGTATAAATTCATTGCTATACTAATTCTATTCTTTTCTGACATATTGGGTTCAACTCTATGTCTTACAAAACCATTAAAAATAACTAAAGTTTCTGATTTTGGTTCAATACAAAATTCTGAGCGAGAATCTGCGCTTCTTCCGTCCTCGCCCATTCCACCAAAAACATATAAGCCTAAAGGACTAGGTGATTCAAAACAGATTTTCCCTGAATCTTTTGGCACATCAAGATAATAGACCGCAGAAAAGGGACAGTCATGAATATGCCATTCGTTATACTCCTTATCCCTGTTAATATTTACCCATGCGCCACCTACTTTTAAAGACGATTCAAGAGCATATACTTCTCTTGATGCCCAATTTACTGCGTCAACAACCTTTTCTTTAAGTTCTTTAAACCAAGGTTCTTCCATATCAATCAGGTTTGATTGATACCCACCTACATTTGAAACTTTTCTGCTAATATGTGTTTTCTCGTAATTCAATACATCCTCTTTTATATTACTGTCCAATACTAAATCACTAATGAGCGCACCCGTAGAAAACATTGGAAGGTAATCAAAATTCATAATAACTTTTCACAATAAAGGTCAAATAATAGGTGTATTCTATCTGTACTGCCGTTATTAACTACACCGTGCTTACGAACATTATTAATCTCGTAAGCACACCCTTCTTTCATATTAATAGTTTCATCGCCAACAGTAAAGTAGCACTCATCGTTAGTAATAATAGGTATGTGGATTCTATGCACCATTTGCAATGTTTGTCCATTGTCTGTGTGTTCCCCTATTTCACCCCCTGCTTTTAAACGGGGGAAGAAACACTTACTGATAACAGACTCTGAGTACAATTCTTGAACTTTAGAAATTAATGGCATTATTAAATCTTCCCACTCATCCCATTCTTTAAATGTCGTTGTTTTAGAGGGATGGTTTGAGCGTTGCGTTGGACCATTAAACTTTAAAATTAATGATTTAGTATCTTTAGAAACTTCAAACGTATCTTGTCTTAATGTGTTTGACTCCCAATCAGCAGTCACATTTGATAGTTTATACTTTAATGCACTAATGTCCAAATCTTTTAGTAGGAGTTTAAAGTTACCATCTATGTTCATTTCTTTTTTGAAAATTCTTTATCAAAAGTCTCAGCATAATCATCAGTCAAAAACATAGTCGTTCCATCTATATCCACTCCTTTAGGAATAGTGTGCGGACATACTATATCTTCTACTCTTTCCCCATTCCTGATAGGGTGAATACAATAACCTAATGTGTAATCGCTAATCGCCTTCATGTGATGACATTTACCCTTAGCAATATAGATAATTGCAGGTGCTTTGAATCTCGTTGTCTCGCCATCAACAGTAATATCAACTTCGCCAACTGACAATAAATGCTGATGGTCAAATTTATGGGAGTGACCTTCTATCCTATCACCTTTGTATGTCAATTCTATTTGCATTATCCACACATTAGAGACAATGCTTTTAGTTGCTTTCATTTATAAAGTACCCGGCTCAGACGGATACACAGGGTTGTTAGTAGGCTCATAAGATGCGGGTGCGTCTCTGAGAGCCTGACGATATGTTGTCCATGCTTGCTTATCTTCTTGGGATAAAGGTGAGTCCTGCAATTGTGTCCAATCCGAATCATTTAATTTGCTATTTCTTTCGGCTCTATATTCCTCTAATGGAATAACTCTATTTGATTCTGCATCCACAATCCTTTGTTTTTCTGTTGCGTGAGCATCTACCAAATACTGATAATTTGAAAAATCAGTTAATTCTTCATTTGGTGTTCCGTCATTAAACTCAATATGTCCTGATGTTCCATCCCATTGAATTGCCCAAACATTTGAAGGTAAATCAAAGTCGAAGTTCATACCTTCGCCATCAATCATTACCGCTTTATCTTCTTTTACAACTGTTACATTCATTAGTGTTCTCCTAATAATTTATTTCTACTTTTAACAATTTTGTTAAATTCATCTTGTCCTTTTACTGTTTCATTCCTGAAACTTTCTAAAGCCTTTGTCTGACCTCGGTTAGTGTTGGACATCTCCACCTGTAGCATAGGCATCCAAGACATAGAACATGCCCAATCATCAACTTCTTTACCTGTGTTAGGGTCTAATCCAACCATCTTAGTGTACCAAGCACACCGCTTAATAGTTTTACCTTCGGCTGTTTCACACTCAGAACCTAAAGGACAGAAAAATTCAACATCTAAAGCCATTAGTCTTTACTACAAACAATAACATCAATATACTGTGGTGCAAAAGCTGTAGGTCCTGCTGAGCCTGTAGTGCCTGAAGCGTACCCTGAATTTGAGCCACCACCGCTAGAGATACTACCACTTAATGAGTGAGAGTGAGAACTACCACCACCTTGACTTTGCATACCTGAGGTTGTCCAACCACCACCGTTAACTACAGATGATTGAACAGTTGTTTGCGAACCACCATAACAACTGTTACCGCCTGACCATCTTGAATGGGTATGGCTAGGAATCTGAGACGTACTCAATGTATGACTACCTGCGCTCAAGCTATGACTGTGAGAGTGGTTTGGCGTGCTATGACGGTGATTAGGACCTGAGTGAGTATGTGCTGTACTTGGTGGTGAACTCATTGCGTGTGTACCACCTGTACCACCACCTGTACCACTTACAACTCTTAATGCTTTATCGTTATTGGTTGTTGATTTAGTCCATCCCGTAGGTGCTGATGCTTGATAGAATATCATTACCGTTCCACTAGGGAAAGGGTCAACACCTGTTAAGCCACCACCATTACCTGAGATAGTGCCTGTAAATGTAATGTTTGTAAATGTACCTGCTCCTGCTGATGCGCCACCAATGGTAGCACCATCAATAGTACCGCCATCAATATCAGGCGTATTCAAATCCATATTTGTAACGGCGGTAGTACCGTCTAATAAATCATCGATAGTATCAAGATTAGTATTAATCTTAGTACCCCATGTATCTGCTGACGCACCTACTTCAGGTTTAGTCAGACTATACGTTGTTGTAGTTGTATCTGCCATAGTTATATCCTATATTTAAAATTTACCCTTCCAAACTCTTAGTTTGTCAAAGTCGCCACTCAGTAGCATCTTCTTAACAACGTCTTTGCGAGCCTCGACATCGTCCCATTTAACACCTAGTTTATCACAAACTTGTCTCAATAAGTGAATAGGTATACTACCCGCCAATCTACTCTCACCTGTCTGTCCTAAACCACGTTTATTAATCTCAGCAACACGGTCTAAATAAGGTTGGTTTGAGTAAACATTCTCAACGAGAATCTTTTGGTTTTTCTCGTCAACATGTACCTTCTCACCTATCTTCATTTCTTAGCCTTTACTTTCTTTGGTGTTGCTTTTTTCTTTTCGGCAATGATTTTCAATCTAAAGTCACGACCTGCTTCTTTATCTAGTTTCTTAGTAATATCGACCTCTTCCTTTGATACGGTCACAATATCGCCTTGATAATTAGTTTTTCCGTTAAGGAAAATGTTGTTTGATAGAATTTCTACTTTCATAATAATAACCTATGTTATTAAAAAGGGCGGTTAGACCACCCTCTTTATTACTTCAGATTAAGAAGTTGAACAATCAACTACCATACCTGATGCTGCTTCGTTCTTACAAACAAGAGTCAACTCAGTCAATACTTGACGTTTAGTTGAGTCACCTGTCTTAGCAAGAGCAGTGTTCTTAGTAGGACGTAATGAAGCACAAGACCACATATCGTTCTGCATAATGAACACATCACGACCACGGTTCTCACGAGTAGGTGTGAACTCTACAGTACCCCAAGGAGTAACGTAAACGTCTAGTGACTTAACAACTTTCTCGTCACCTGCTTGTACAGTTGAGCGTTGGTTGTTATTACCTGTGAAACCTAAAGCAATGTTCATTTGGTATGCTGAAAGGTAAACAGAGTCAGGACGACCACCATTCTCCCAAATAGACTGCATCGCTGAATCGAAGTCTGCTTGAGTAAATGCTGTTTGAGTACCGTCTGTACGAGCATCAGTACCGTCACCTGTAGCGTCTGAACCGCCTGAACCTGTGTTAGTGATGTTAGATGTCATCCAAGATGAAGCACCTGCTAATTCACGAGCAACTGTTGCAGAACCTGCAACTCTAGCGTTGTTAGCGAATAAAGCCTTCTCGATGTCTAATTTTTGCTCTTTAGCAATCTTTAGAGTTTGGTAAGCCATTTCAGCTGAACGACCTGCTTTGTCAAGACCTTCGTCAGTATCAGGGATAGTTACAGCATTCTTAAAGATTTGCGTGTAGTTACCTTGACGAGTTGTGCCTGTCATTGCGTTTGCAGTTGTGTCGTCACCTTCAATGTGCTTGTTGTCTGCTGAAGCGCGTAAAGAATCAGTCTGCCACTCATGGTAAGTGTTAGATGCTGAAACTTTCTTTAGTGATGAATAAAATGGTGTCTCTTCAGGGGAAATGTTGTAGATTACGTTTTCCAAGTCCTCACGGATACCATTTGCGTCATAGCTATCAAATGTATTTGATGGTTGTGCCATGTTATTACTCCTTTATTAGGTATTTAAAATTAAACCAAGAGCATCATCGATGCTTCCTGATTTCTGTAGTTTTGCCTTTTGGCGTTTACGAACTTTCGTGGCAGAATCATTAACTTTCTTCGCTCCCGCTTTAACGATAGGTCTAGCCTTCTTGGTCTTGGCGACCGCCTTAGCCTTACCTGACATTATATCACGGTATTTCATAGCATCATGCAACACCTGAATAGCACGATGGTCCATCACTTGCCCGATTTCCTCGGGTGTGTAGCCATAGTGTTCACGTCCTACTTGCACTAATCTCTCCTTGATTTTAGAGGCTTTATTAGAGTCTCCAAATTCAGGAATCTTCTGTTGTAAGGTTTGCATCTCTTGCTTTAAGTATGTCTGTTTAGCCACCTTTTCAGCTTGTGTGCTTTGTTGGCTCACTTGCTGTAACTGTGACATTTGTTGGTCATACTTAGTCTTACTCTCATCGTAGTTCATCTTTTGTTCCATGTAACCGATAGGGTCACTTTCAAAAAGTTCTCTCGATGGTGGAGTAGGTGCTTGTGCTACGCCTCCCTGTTGAAGTTGCTGATAAAGTTCATTTATCTGTTTCCGTTCGTTCAGTAATGCTTCATACACACCCTCAGCTTCTTTACGTTGCTGTGCTGCTTCTTGCATTCCCTTTTGGACGTATTTTTGTCCGCTATAGCCTTGCTTTAGTTCATCAAGCGTTACTTCTACTTCATTACCGTCAATCTTGACTTTAATGTTAGAAGGCGCATCTTGAACGGCATCCTCTACTTGGTCGTTATCTTCGTCCAACTCTAACTCTAACCCTTCCGAATCGTCATCAAAGTCTTCTTCTTCAGTGTCTGTAACTTCTACTTCTTCAGACTCAGCAGTTTCCTCTACATCAGTAGCCTCTTCTGTTATCTGAGTTTCTTCTTCAGGTGTTTCTGTTACTTCTTCTGTTGGAGCAATAATGCTCTCTATGGCAGATTCAATACTGCCATCATTTGTAGTCTCAGTCGTTTCCACGGTGCTGTTCCCCTTTATTTACGTTTACGTTCACTAATCTTATGGTCGTCTATGACGGTTTGCATGTAACTAGTGATACTATCAAGCGCACGAACAATGTCATGCGCATCATCTCGCTCTTCCGTCGTGGAATGAGCGTCCATGAAGACCAATACTTGCTTCTCCATCACTTCAGAAATAACGTCCTTAAAGGTGTCGTCATTCATCAATGTCTTTATTCTAGCAGATTTTTCTTTAATATTCATATAGTTATATTAAAATCTTCCACCTGTAACAGCCTGTGTAGGATTCTGTTGTGGGTATCTAGGTGCGTTTTGCATCTGCTTAATTCTTTCTAAATCAACACGAGTTCCATGGTCACCTAAAATCTTAGCCGAATCAACGAGCAAGTCTTGGTCCATTTGGTCTCTCTTACGGTCATCTTCAGCAATAGCCTTCTGTGCTTCAATCTCTAGCTTCATCATATCAGTTTGAGCCTTTGCCTGAGCCTTAATGCTTTCTGCTTGTACTAACGCTTGTGCTTCAGGTGAGGTCTGTGGTTGTTGTGCTTGAGCCTGTTGCTGTTGCATGATTAACTGTTGCTCTGTCTCAGGGTTCATAGGACTGTAATATCTGTCTACGTTACGAACACCTGCTAGAACTAATAAGTCTGCCAATGTGTTACGCATACCTGTCATAGTTACAAGACCATTGTTTGGACCGTATGCTTGCCAAATCTGCGCTTGTGTTTGGTATGCTTGATTAAGAACTGCAAGTTTGTTTTCTTCCTTGCCTGTGCCTAAACCTACATTTACTGTCACATCCATAGCTGTATTCCATGAACGAGGGTCAATCGGTACATATTGTCCGTTTAGACGCATCATAGTCTCTTCACAACTGTTTTCTACAAGAAGGTTAAGCATCAACTTAAATAGACGCTTCATGCCACCCTCGGCAAGATTTCGAGCAATTACTTCAACTTGACCTGCGCCTTGTTGAGCAGTAAGTTGTGCTGCGGTTGCTGTAGTATTTTGTAATGCGTTAGGGTCTAATCCCATGCTTGCTTTTGAGATGCCTGTCTTAACTTGAATCTCGTCATCTAAGTATTGCATAGCACCTAGTGTTTGACCTGCAACGAAAGGAATAGCATTAACCTGAATAGCGCCTTGTGTCTTCACACGTCTAATAGCACCAATCTCGTTATTCATTACATCGTCCATGTTCACTTGACCTTCAACTACATCAATCTGTGGGTTGTTAGTCAAAGCTACGTTATCCATCATGCCACGTAACATAGCAGTAGATGAATCTTGGTCATTCATAATTAGGTCAGCAATAGAGCGTCCGAAGAATGTATGAGGCTCAGGGTCAACTTCAAATACTGCGAAAGGAACGTCACCCCATGGTTCATGGTCTAGTAATTCTTGATTACCGCCACCTAAGATGAATCTGTGCATTGTTGCTTGACCTGTGCCATAAACATCCATCTTCATGTAAGCCTCTGTAACCTCTACAAGTTTCATTGAAGGGTCTTGTGATTGCTCTTCATCATCTTCTGAGTAGCCACTACGCTCAAACTTCTCAGCATCAGAGAAAGTGTCATCAACTGAGTTTCCTGATAATTCAGACACAACGTCAAAGTCATATCCCATAGCCACCAAGTCGCCAACACGCATTTCTGTCTTGTGGGCAACTACATAAGCATCTTCTACGCTTCTAGCGTTTCTGTCTACAAAGAACTCTTCAGGCGGTACTGATTCAATCATCAACTTGCCTGATTCTTTAGTATGACTAATCTTTAATTCGTATTCAGGCATCTCAACTTGCATACCAAACTCATCTACAGTCATTGTCATCTCGGTAGACTGCTCAATTACTGTAACGTCTTCATCATTTACGATAACAGACATCTCTTCTTCAGTAAGGTTTGAGTAAGTATGGATTGTTGCTTCTGTATTGTCTTCCCAATATGCCTTTAAAACGCCCGTTTTCTTCACTAGAGCGTCATGAATTGCATCATTAAGTAAAGTGTAACCGTTTAACTCTTGGAAGCGGTAATGAGCATATTTGGTAGCTTGGTCAGCACCTGAAACATCTTCTTGAGATGTAGGAACGTACTCAACAGGATTATCTGATGATAGGAACACTCTCATAAGGCTTGGCTTGATTGCTCTTACCGTATCTCTTACTTTAGTTGCTACAATCTTAGAACGACCTTCTTCTTCACCAATGTCAGTCTCACCGTCAAAATAACGCTGTGCTTTAATACGACCTTCTGTAATTTCACTCTCTACGAAGTCAACAGCCTCACTAACAGCATCACTAACGATGCCTTGGATGTCGTCTTCGCTCATTTGCTTTAATTCTGCCATTTAATTGTCCTATTGTTCTTCAGTTAAGATACGCTGTGTGCCAACGCCTGTAGTGGTCTGAACTGCTTTAGATTGTAAACCATTTTTGATTAATAATGTTAAGAATGATGCTTGTGCTTTGCTAAGTTTCTTGCCATTTCTAACAGCTTCTAAATATTGAAGCGCCTTATCAACATCCTTACCACCTTTACTCGTCTTAGTTAGTAGGTCTGAAATCTCTTTGAATATCTGCTCTTTCTGTGCTTGTACATACTCTTCGCCTGTTCCTGTAAAGAAATCTCTTAGTTTCTGAACTGCTTTAACAGGTTGACCTTCAAACAAAGTGCCAATAGGACCACGCTCAAGCATTCTTTCAGCGCTTTGCATTATCTCTTGTCTTGATGCTGTTCCTGAACCTGTGCGTGTACCTGCTTGTAACTCAATAGCAGAACGCGTCTCATCTAATCTCTTGAATAGGGCATCTGATGTTTTCTTACCTAAGATTTGCTCCATTTTAAGCCTAACACTTCTTGATGACATGTCAGTGATTAGCTTCATAGCCTCAGATACATCTTCAGGTCGTCCTGTAGTAGATGCCGTCTTAGCGTTAGACATAACATTCTCAATCTGCTCACGCAAACCTTGTCTTACACCTTTAACCTCTTCTTGGCTTGCATTACGCATGAATATCTTAACCTCATCAAGTGAAGTCTTGTTATTCAACATCTTAGTACCAAGTCTTACTGCTTGTTGAGTAAGAATCTTGCCTTGACCTTGAGATAGAGCATCTGCGTAGTGAGGGTTAATAGCCTTTAGATTGTCTCTAATTGCTTTTCTTGCCTCATCTGCAACCATGTTGCTAATGCCACTAATGTTCTGAGTAAGAGGGTCTCTTGCGCCTTCAGCGATAGTATCCAACTCTCTCTTGATTAAATCAAGCGTCTCTGTGTCAGGTAACTCTGTGTATTGTATGTTTCCGTTCTTATCAACACCCTTATACTTTAAACGCTGTGACTTTCCACGAATAGCCAACAATGTATTAATACCATCAACCGTTTTCTTTGGTAGTACTTGTAGGGTTCTTAATATTTGTTGTCCTTGTGGAGAAGTATAGTCTACAGGCTGTGAATACGCATTCTTATACGCATCAGTACGACCTGTCTTAGTTTGTTCACTAATCACATCATAGATTGTTCTTTCGCCTTGAGGTTGAACACCTAGACTAGTGTCTAAATCACTTGCCAACTTGGTAGATGATTCAGTTACACGGTCTCCAACAATCTTTTGAACTTCACCACCTGCTTGAGGTGATACAGTAGCCGCAGCATCTAGTAACTTAGTGAATGCTGTATTTGCATCAGCAATCATGCGTTCATCACCTGAACGAGCGACCTTCTCCATCATCTCAACTAATGTTGCTCCACTATCGAATGCGTCTTTAATGAATCTTGAGGCTTCTACCGATATACCGAACTCTGATGCAATAGCATTAATCTTAGCATCATCAAGTTTAAATCTATTGAACATGTTGCCAATAATAGGGAATGCTGTAGCAATAGGTGCTGTAATAACCGCATTTAATCCACCTGTTTGTAGAGCATTAACTGTGCGTTCATCTAGTGTGTTTCCTTCACCTGCGCCATATAATACACCTTCACCACCTGCCAAAGCAGTTGTTCCACCAACTTCTGCCACTCTTTTACCTAGAGGTGGAAGGTTTTTATACCAATTCTTGATTGAGTTTAATGCTGATTTAACTTTAGGAATATTTCCTGCTGAGCCTGTTGCTAATCCACCTGTTAAGTATGCACTCGCTGCGAGACCACCGATTTGGGCAGGGTATGCCTTCTCAGGGTATTCTTCTTGATAAGCCTGTTGTGTTTTCTCATATTTCCACTTATCAAGCGGATTGTCCGTAACAGCCTCATCCATCCAAGAACCGCCACCAACTCCACCATGGAAGAATTGTTGTGCTAATAGACCTGATTCAGGAAGTTGCTCTAGTACATCTCTTTGGAATCTTGATACTGACTCGCCTGTTGGGTCAGCAACTTCACCTTCTTTGCCTCTGTCAATAATACTCTTAATTTCGTCCTGATTGCTTGTTGAGTAACTATTTGACTTATAGTAAAGTTTATTAGTACCCTTATCTCTTAGGACTTTTCCATCATCAGGCAAGCCACCGAGGATTACTTCTAAACCTTTCTCCGCCTCTTGTTCTACAACCTGTACATTACTACCTGTAAAAAAGTCATCAACAGTTTGTGGCGCTACTGTTGGCGCTGTTGGCGTTGGTGCTACGGTAGGAGTTGTTGTGTTGCTACCCCATAATAAATCATCAATTGCATCAGACATTATTTAAACCCCATTCTTTGCTTGTATCGATTAGACCATTCTTGTAATCTTTCTTGTGCCGACATGTTCTTAATTTGCTCTATATCAGCATTAAAGAACTCGTTAAATGTAATCCAAGAGCCGTCAGGTCTTTCCATAGCACCCGGAGACATTAACGCCAATTGGTCGATTGCTTGTATAGTCTTTTTAGCATCATCAAAATCACTAAGTCTAATGTTATTAGACATATTAGAGAATATTGTTTGTTGCAATGAAATTGACTTAGAGTAGTTCATCAGTGCGTTGTTAGCTTCTGTTGAAGTTCCTAGACCCGGTATGTATGTTCCTGCGAACTTAGCATCGAAGTCTGTTTGCGGACCTTTATTCCTTCTTAATTCTTCTGCAACCATACGGTTTTTAATAGCCTCAACGTATTGACCGTCAGACAGTTTATTAACATCAATTAAAGACTCCATGCCTAACTTAGCTGCCAACGTCCGTAATCTTTGCTTAGTTTCTGCATCAGGACCTGTCTCACCAAAACTACTTATTGCTGTGTTTAACTCATTCAAAGCGTTCAATGAACTTCTAGCCAACTCTCCACGCTCTCTGTGAGTCGCTTGCATGGTGGCAATATCTTTACCGATAGCATCGTAATACTTTTCATTACCCATGTTGATAGTAGTTCCACCGCCACCAAGAACGCCTGAGTCTTTATAAAATTGTATCTCTTCAGGTGTTTTATCTTTAATAAAGTCTAGCTTCTCTTGGAATGTTGAAGGTGCTTTAAACGCTAATGTCCAAGCATCTGTAGCCTTTAAAGCGCCACTTTCTACAGCGTCTGCCAAATCATTTCTACCCTTTTCACGTAGTTTTTGTACAGTTGCGTTTCTACCCTTATTCTTCTGAAGTCTATCCAACTTCAACTCCATTGACTTAGCAATGTTTGGGTCAGGGTTAAGTCTCATCGAGTTAAGAGCAATAGTCATTCTAGCCATACGCTCTTCATTAAAGAAGTCACTCGCTTTGTCCATGAAACTAGGCTCTTCTACAGGCTCTTGAGGTCTTTGTGACTCCCATGCTTGGTCTGTAGCACTTGATGCCATATTTTGTGGAAACATACCCATCATGTCCATAGCGTCCATCGAGCCTTGAGTATTTTCAATAGTAGTAGGAATGTCATTATTAACAATAGGTGGTCTACCTAAGTCAACAACTTGTCTGTCCGATACAGGCTGTGTAGCCATAACAGGCGCTTGAGTAGGTTGCACATTCCCTTGATAAGGCGTGTCAGACAACTGTTGAATAGGTGTTGTAATAGGTTGCGCTTCAGGTGTTTCTTCATTAAACCCACTAAGACCTAGTTTATCCCAAAGTGTACCTTCTTTCTCTCCAAACCTTTGTGCCATATCGTACGCACCAAGTAAGTTAAGTAAATTAAATGCCATAATTTCTCCTAAAAGATGAGGCTAAATAACCCATCATTAAAATCTTCGTCTTGCTCTGCAAGCATTCTGCTTTGCTCTGAGCCAAGGTCGGTGTCATATTTCATAGATGTATTCATTAAATCAAGAAAATCAACACCATCATCACCTACGCTCTTGTTTTTACCGAACTGTGTTGTATTAATACCTGTGCCGTATGCCATAGGAACTTGAGTTTGAGGTAACATCTGCGCTCTTTGCACAGGTTGCTGACCCATACCTAAATTAGGTTGTGTTTGTTGTTGAGGCATGTATTGCTGAAAGATAGAGTTAAACTCATCATCAGTTAAGCCACCTCTCTGCTGTGCGCCACCTAGTATTTGTTGTAAGTAACTCATGATTATCTCATGCTAGCACCAAGCGTCAGGTAATCAAATAGACCCGGTTGCTTAGAAGTAGTTTGAGTTTGTGGAACAGGTGTAGCACCAAGAGCCTGAGTAACATAACCGATAGACTGTTGAGGTTGCCCTGTGTAGCCTGCAAAGTTCTGCTTGCCTGCGTCAATAAGTGCTTGTTGCATTGCTTGCTGTTGAGCGCCTTGTTGAGCAAGGTTTTGTGTAACTGTCTGACCCATGCCGAAGCCTAGGTTAGATAAATTACCCAACTGAGCAGAAGCGCCTAATCTTTGTTGAGCGCCTGATAAACCTGCTTGTTGGTTAGCCAAGTCTGCTTGCATCTGAGTGCCAATGTCACTCTGTGCTGCTTGTTGTGCTTGTTGGAAGCCTTGTTGTCTTAGACCTGCTGATGACTCTGCAAGTTGTTGAACAATGTTTCTACCCATCTCACCTGTTGCAACACCATGACGTGAACCACCGAATGCTTTAGCCGCTTGTGCTTGTGCGCCTAATTCGTTTAAACCTAATTGACCACCTCGTAAAATGTCTGCTTCATTAGCCTTGATAACTTCCGTAGTGTAAGGGTTCATGTAAGGAGTCATACTAGTATTAGCTAGTTGACCTGCTTGCACCTGTTGAGGTGTGTAACCCATGCCCGCTACTGTGCCTAATCCTGCACCCTTAATGCCTTGTGCCGCTAGAGTGTTAATGTTTTGCGTTTGTCCGCCTGCTTGTGGTCCACCTGCCATGATTATCTCCTAAACGAATAGTTTGTTGTATTGAGCAACATCAGCGCCTTGTTTGGCTTGTGTCTCTGCTAATGCTTGCTCATATAATGGCATAGCACTATAACCTTGCATACCACCTGCGAATGTTTGCGCTTGAGGCATTCCTTGAAGCGCTTGTGAGCCTTGAGGAGCAAGTCCAAAAGCAGAAGCCGCATCCATATTAGATTGCATTGCCATCTGTTGAGTTGGGTTAAATGCTGCAATATCAGGACCTTGCCAAGGCATGTATCCTATCTTCTGTGCCGTCTCCGCTCGCTCTAAATTTCTAATTGACGGCTCTTCAATCCACTTAGGGATTTCCGTCTGTTGTGTTTGGCTTCCGCCTTTTCCACCGCCACCGCTCATATCAAAACTCCTTTACCATTACGACCTGTTGCTCTTTCCAACCGTCTTTATTTAATATTTTTAACCAACCCTTTCTTCCTGATAGGGTCATTCCTTCACACCCTTGAGCCTTAGCCCATTTTACCGCATCAGCGTGCATATCTGTAATCTGTTCAAGTTTCCCACCTGCCAAGAAGACATGTAGGACTTTCTTATTAGGATACACGACTATTTCCGTTACCGCACAGCCTTTTTTTCCTGACCAAAGTTGCATATGACCACTCATAACACCATCAACTACATCAACAAACGAATGAGTGTCTCCACCTTTGTCTAACGCAGACTGAATCCACTCTCTACAACGTATTAGGTCTTCTTTAATATTCACGTTGTAGCCTCTACTATTGATAGTGTTACAGAAGGCGTAGCAGGTGCGAATGATGTTGCATTTGTTTGTTCTAACCATGCTGCCGTATTATCTACCGCCCACATTGCTTGTAAATAATCACCTGCATTCATGGTAAACAATCCGTTACGAGATGCTATTTTCTTTTGCCCGTTTTCGTGCAATGTTGTAATAATTGTAGAATTGTCTTGTGTAACTCCGTTTATTTTAGGGAAAAAATATACTGTTTTAGTAGAGCCACTTGAAGATGATAATGTAGCGTGAAAATTGATATAGAATGTTCCACCTTTAGCAAAATCAATTCTTGTAGAGTCACCGCTGTTTATAGAGATATTTTTATTTGCACCTAAAGTATCCCATGTAATGCCATAAGCAGTATCACTAGCACTTGCTGTTTGGTCTGTGGTGCTGTAAATGTAAGCATGGCTACCTTGGTTTGTACCACCACCTAATCCAAACGGTGTCCATACGCCATCAATAGACACTACAGGCTTACTTATGCTTGAATCCCACATCAAAATGCCGTCTTCTGATGCTGATTCACCACCTACAAGGAATCTTAATTTGTCGCGTGTAGTAGTTAGCCAAGTATTAAGCCTTTCACCCCAAGCATTCCACTTAGTGCCTAATGGTGGAGGTGGTAAAGGTGTACTCACCGTGTGCCTCCAGGTCTTGCTTCAACTCTCATTACGCCTGCTCGCCAATTATCGTTTCCTGTGCCTTCTAATCGGATTCTGATTTGTCTGCCACTAAACCTAACTGATGTTGGATTTGCTAATGCGTAAGCACCGTGTGTTGTTTCTGTGTCATTAGGGTAGAACCTAGTCTTAAACTTAGCTTGTACTTGTCCTTGTGTTCTTTCATCAGGTATTAGCTTATTAACACGCATTATGTTGTCACCATTGCCTAAGCTAATAGGACCTGACTCTGCGAATACGGTTGAACCTGAATGTGTGTAGCCTGTTTCATGATTGTACATATCATTAGATGAATCAATCCAAATAGGATTTCTAAATACACCGTTATCAATACCTGCTGTTCTTTCTAATGCTCCTATTTCCCAATGACCTTCTTTATAGTCAAAGGCAACATATCGGTCATTATCGTTTGAATTAGCTGATGGATAAAACCACCAAATTTCACCAAACTGAGAGTTATGTACCGCATAGACCTTAGTAATTTGGTCTTCGTTAATATCGTCAAATACGTAGTCTGAGACCTCACATGGCACTTCTTTGGCTACTGAACCATCGAACATATAAAACTCACGTCTTCCCATCCAAAAAGCACCTTCATCAATAGCTATGATAGATTTTCTTGATGCTGTACCACATGCAGTTCCTACTCTTTCAAAGCCATATACAAACGGTGGACCTTGGTATGTAGCTATATGCGCATCATTATCTGTAACAATCAGGGTTCTACCCCTCATTCTCACACCACCCATAATAGCGCCTGTTGTCTGTAATTCGAAGTCACCTGCTTCGTTTGTCGCAGTTGGTGTCCAATCGGTATTACTCTCTCTATCACACCATTGTACTTTACGTGGGTTTCCACCTGCGCCTAAAGCAAAGATAAAGCGTTCTTCAGTAACTACCATTCCTCTATTGTTTATAGGTGCGTTTGTTACTGCTACTGCAGGATTAGATGGGTTTAATTGCCACTCATAAATCTTTCCGTCATCAGGTGTCATTGCAATTAAATATTCACCCCAATTATCTAATGACCATGTTGTTACTTCTTGATAAATACCTGACGATGGTCTTGTTTGACCATAATTAGCAGTACCGTAATAATTACCACCAAAACCTGTATTAACTGTTGCGCTTGCTGAACCTGTTGTAAAACTTGTCGGTGTAATGTCAGTTGTAACGCCTGACTCACTCGCGTAATATAAATTCGTATTTGTTCCAATAGCTAAATTAGAGCCATCACTATTATCAACCCAACCTAGCATTCCTCTACAAACACCTGAAATAGAATCACCTGTAGTTGTTCTTTCTGTCCATCCACCAACAGGACGCATTGAGCCATCATGCCAACGTACTAAACTAGCATCACGCCATCTATTAGATGATTCAAAATCAGTACCGTTTCTATGAATACCCGGTGGTAATTGTAATGGTATTAAACTCATGCTGCTATATCCGTCCAAGTAGTTGATGTTTCTGCTATTGTATTCCAAGTAGCGCCTGTAGGTGAAACAACTTCCCATTTCTCTCTAGCAATAGTGGTAGTGCCTGATGTAGTAGATACTAAAGCATCAGAGTTACGCTTCCTAATAAATGCTATTGTTGTTGTAGAGGAGGATGACATACTGCCACTACCTGATGCTACAAACACACTATCTGCCGTTCCTACAGCAGTTGATGTCATAGAGCCACCACTTAGGTGTATCTTCTCCGAACTCGCTGTATTACTAGCACTAGCGCTCGATACTGCCGTGGCTAAATTAATCTTCTCTGCTGAACAAGTTGATGCTACTGATGTTGCCGATACAATAGTTTGTAAGTCTGCCTCATCGTAAGCATTCATTCCATACAGACCTGTGCCGTATGCAAACTTATCTGAGCGCTCTAAGAAGAATGATTCTGCGTTAGCACTTACACTCGATGTAGCACTAATACTTACACTATCTGAATACGTTGCTGTTGGTGATACTGTAGTGGATGAACTTACACTCGCTGTTGCGCTACTTTCTCTGTATCTAACACCACCTGAACTAACTGTAGATGTTGCTGTTGGTGTAGCACTTCCATTGAGTGTCATACCACCTAGAACATTTACCGTAGCAGATACGCTTATTGTTACAGGTATTTGCCTATAAACTAACGGAGTTACTGAAGACGTAGATGATGTAACAGATATGATTGTCTGTAAATCACCTTGCGTATATTCATTTTGACCATATAGACCTGAACCATAAGAAAACTTATCTGTTTCCTCAATGATAACAACCTCACCTGAACAAGATGAAGATGATGTAGCCGTTAAACTAGCATCAGCACCTATAGCAACTATATATCTTACATTAGGAATACTAGAGACAGCATTAGCCGTAGCAGGTGCGTCTTTAACACTACCTGTAGTTTGGTCGTAGTCTCTTAGACCATAATAACTAGCACCGTAAGCAAATGTACCCATCGGGTCATTCCCCTACTAGTCTAAAGTAATATCTAAATCGCCTGTAGGCACACGGAATACATCACCTGTATCAATCGCCTTAGACGAAGATAAAGTAGCGTAAGCCATCAAGTTACCTGATGTAGACGCATCAAATACACCTACATGAGTTACTGTGCCAAACGATGCTGTTGCTGTTGGAAATTCAACCGCTGCTGTGTTTGATGTAGTGTTACCTGATGTAGTAAATGCTACTGATTGACGAGCATAAGCACCGCCTGATACTTCTGTACCACCGCCTGTCTCACCCGGTGCTGCTGTGAATAAAGCCAAGTATAAAGTGCTGGGTGCTGTGTAAGCCGCACCTGCGAATACGTGGTCTAAGATTTCTGTTTCTAAAAAGTTTGTAAATGACATTAGCCTTGTCCTCTTATTTTAAGTTTTAAACCTGAGCCACTAAACCTAGCATTCTCAGATACTTCGTTTAATCGAGCAACAGAAGCAGAATACATCTGCGCCCATACTGCGATTCTCTCGTCTTCTCCTAGATACGGTGCTGAATGTAATAGCGCACCATAAAGGTACACGTCAGGCGCTTCTAGTAAAAGCCAATTATCAGCATTACTTGAACTAAGAGCGTCTGTCTTAGCGTAGTAAAGCAATTCTGTGTTCACTGTAGCAGACGGTGTTGGATAGAACTGAAATTGACTATCTGCGTGTGTGTAATGTGTTGGTGTTCCTGTAGCATCTTCATTAGACGCTCTCTTGTCTGCCATAGACGCTCTTGAGATTAAATCAAGTGGCGATGTTCCGTTATCTGTGACGTGGAATCTAATAGTCTCCATCCAATCAGCAGGTATTTGTGAATATTCATCACTAGCACTCTGTTGACCACTAGCACGCTTCTCCATCTTCCAATGACGAATGTCTCGGTTAATCTGTGCTTCTGATAATGCAATAAAGTTCTCAATAGCCGATGTTAAGTCGTCTCTGTTAAGAAAGTCTGCTATTGCGGTCTTTAGAGTAGTAAACGTGTTTATAGCCATAATTTCATTATATCCCTATTTGTTGTTCTGTGTAAGATTATTGTTTAACAATATGTTGAACGTAATCCGCTTCACTACCTGTCCAATTATCCTGTTTCATCCAACGCTTTAATTGCTTTTTGTTGGGACTCTTATTATCTAAATCTTGATACCTATTTTTATAAGCAGACTTCATGCCTTTCTTAATAGTTGTATCATTGAAATGCTCTAGTGACTCTTTACCGCCTTCATGTTTGGTAATAGCCTTAATCATCTTAAACATATTCCTATCTGACAATTTATCGGTTGCCGATATACCAACATCATTAGCAACATCCTTAATGTAAGATTTAGTATCGTTTTCTTTGCCGTTTGGAGCGTAAGTATTAAGAATCTTAGTAATTGTGTCAAGACCACGCTTACGTTTGTTAGTTAGGTCTTTAGTTAATGCTCTGATTCCGTTCTCAGGCTTATCAAACACAACAAAACTACCTTCTGCTACAGAGCCACCTGATTCTATACCTGTCATACCATCCCACTTAATGCCAAAGTCTTTAATATTGCCCGGATTGTTACTACGAACATTGCGTACTACTTTAGGCTTCTTAATACCACTCAGCACACTAGTTAGTGGCTTCTCAGGCTCTGTGTATAGCGGTGGCTTAATCTCTTCGTTATCGTCCGCTAAAGCAATACCACCTGAAGTTCCTACTGCTAGTCCTGATGTTATTTTAATATAATTAACGTCCTTGACAGAGTCAGGAATACGAGACTCATCTGTGCCTGTGTTTATGAAATCCATCTCAACCTTTCCTGTTTCAGCATTGTACTGATTAGAAAGACGCTTTGCTGCTCCCGGAAGTTTGTTATCATAAAGTTCTTTATACAAGTCTATATACTCATCATTCCATGATGCAACTTGTTGACTAGAATCAGTCCATGCAACCCTATCAATACCCTTCTTTTTAGCCATCTGAATAGCCTTCTCAAGTCCTGCTTGAATCCAAGCATCATCTTTAAGAGGAGCATTTGGTTCTGTTTTACTTATTTTATGCTTAATTTTGCTAAGTTCACTTTGCAACTCCTCTACACGCATTACAAGTTCAGGATTTGCATTGTTTACATTCTCTCTTGCAATATTGTACATAAACCCTTTTCTGTTTCTCTCTAGGTTTACAACCCTATCTTTATGTTGATTTAAGTGTAATTCAACAGAGTTAAGGTCAAAATTAGGGTTTTTATCTCTAATATATCCTTCATACTTATTGATATACTCATAATTTTCTGCAATTTCCTTTTCATTTCTATCAAACGCATGTTTAACTTGAGAGTCGTCAAACCTAGCAGTTACCTCACCCCTGTTAGGATGTATTTTAGTTTCAACTAACAATGAGCCTGTCTCGTCAAAATGTTTTTCAATTTTTTCTTCTTCTATTTTCTCTAGGTCTTTTCGTGCTTGTTGCTTATCCCTAAGTTCATCTTGCTTTGGACCTATTGTCTTTCGATAGGCTTCTGAAGACTTATCTGCGTAACCTACATCTTTCTGCCTGCCTGATTGATGTAGGTCAGATTGCAACTCTTCAATAAACAAAACCTTGTTTCCATCATTATCAGTTCTAACAGAAGTTCGTAGGTGTAATGCAACATCTTCAATGTCTCCATGATGAGGTCTGTTTGAATATCCACCCATCTTCTTAACCATATCTGAAGGAATGTACACCTCTTCATAAGTGCTGAAATCAACACCCGGTTGCGTATGACCATAATGCTTAGTCTTCCCAACGCTTTGGTCTCCAAACTTTTCTTGTAGTTTTACAACAGCCTCGCCAATAGAGTCCACAGGTGAGTCAAATATATCATTCTCAGGATTGTTAAACCTACCATCAGGTCTAGCAACAAAACCTTCTTGCGTTTGATAAACCACAATATCTTGCCCGTCGGCCACGTTCACTTTTTTAAACATAACAGGCGTTGCCTTATACTGCTCCTCATACATATCTATCAAGGCAGTATCTAAATCATAAGACGTTTCCATGTCAAGTCCGTCATAACCAAACTCGTCTAGCGTATCGAACATCTTTCCTTGCCAATCCGCTTCTTTCCCTGAAGGATATTTCACGGGGTCGTGTTTACTAAGTGCAATTCCAAGTTCTTCATAATCATCAAAACCGCTAGCATCCATATTGAATTGTTCGTAAGCGTCTTGAGTCTTATTGTCTATAGATGAGTCTTTCCAAGAATCATTTTCTACTTGCCAACCATCTTCATTCTCCAAGTCGCTCCACATTTTCTTACCACCGCCCTTTAAAACAACCTCGGATTGCATAGGCTTATTTTCAATAACATAGTCTAACAAACTTTGTTTGGTTACGCTTTCGCCTTTAGAGTGCTTCTCATCTAACATCTTAAAGAGACCCATGTCTTCCATTTCGTTATTAGTAACACCCTGTTTCTGTAAATAACGCTTAATGTCTTCAGGTGAGTGTTTCTCTTGTTTAAGGTCTAATACCGCTTGCTCTGCTCTTGAATAGAATCCTGCTTCATCAATTTCTGCTTTAGGTTTAGCGTCATACTGTGCTTGTTTTATTGCCTGTGCCTGAGTCTTTGCCTCTGCCTTTTGTTCGTTTAACGCTATTCTAGTTTCTTTGGATGTGGTAGCATCTAATAAATTTTGCATGCCACTGTTATCCTCAGGCTCTTTGAAAGGTCGATTGTCCATCTCTTTAGCAATTGTCTTCTCAGTCTCAACACCCGGTATATTGCCCGCCATTGTCTCCGCTTTGTCAGCAACATCGCCTAACTCTTGCATAATCTTCTGTCTTAAATCAGGATTGCTCTTTATGCCTTGGTAAGTAGCAATAGCACCTTCTGCTATCGCACCTAACATTGTATCTTCTAAGAATGTCTTGCCATAGAACTCTAGTTTTTCTAATGAACTAGCCTCTTGGTCAGGACTAGATGCTAAATACTCAGACAACGCATTACGGTAGTCTGTGTCTTGAATCATTGTGGATAAGTTGCCCTCAGTTGGGTCTAGTGTAGCCGTACCACCCATCACTGCGCCTAAATACTTAACGAGTGTTGGTGTTTTGCTTAATAGTTTTACTGCTCCTGTTGCGCCACCTGCGTAACTTAATACAGTCTCAGATATATTGCCGAAAGTTGGGTAGTTGTAGTCAGGGGTTGATGCCTGTAATATTCCACCGTCATTCTCATCAAAATACTCTTCACCTAGTGCTACGTTCGTAGCAGTCTTGATTGCCTTAGTGATTCCGCCAACACCTTTTGAATAAGCACTAGGGATACTCATTACAACATCGCTAGTGCCTTTACTTAACATGTCATAAGCATCTGTTACAGAAGCGGGCAAACCCTTGTCATAGGCATCTAAAGCACCTTTGGTAAATATCTTGTCTGCTTTCTTAGCAACATCCCAAGCATCCGAGCCAAACCCTTTAGCAGCATCCCAAGCGTCAGTTACGTTCTGTCTGTATCGTGCTGAGTCGCTAATAAGTTCACTACCGAACGGAGATAGGTTAGAGTTAGTTGATTGCTCAACTATAGGCTTAGGCTCTTCAGGAATAACATTAGGTGTAGTTCCGTTCACAGCGTGCATTTGTGCCATAGAGTTTTCTGCTCTCTCACCTACTGAGTCTTGCATCATTAGTCTGTCTAACTCATCTTGACGTTGTTGCTTTAAGTCATAAT